>Ga0209417_1003482_pt1 | contig 20976 bp, 20 predicted proteins | sample RifGroF2_FD_184002 | JGI IMG/M metagenome (GOLD analysis project Ga0209417, IMG submission 184002) | Groundwater microbial communities from Rifle, Colorado, USA - Groundwater F2 (SPAdes) (version 2) | ecosystem: Environmental > Aquatic > Deep subsurface > Groundwater | place: Rifle, Colorado... | reverse complement strand
TCTACAAGTTATAATTTAGTAAAAATTAATAATGTTGATAGAGATGTTCGTATTGTTGAAGAAAGTGCAATTATAAAAAATCCAAATAAAAAAAGATTATTATGCTATCCAGATGAGACTATTAGTGTTGGAGATATAGTTTTATGGGATAGTGAAAATTGGATATGTACTGAAGCAGATACTACTTCTCAAGTTTCTGATGTTGGAATAATTAGTAAATCCAACAACACACTAACCATACACAAAAACAACACTTCATATCAAATACCTTGCATTATAAATTCAAATGTAAATCTTGATACTGATGAAACTACTTATATAGAAACTCCATCCACTATCATTGTATTAAAAATTCCTAATACAGAAATCACAAGACAAATTAAACGTGGTGAGATTTATAAACTAGGATTGCAAAATTATGAGATAAAAGACATAAATGATATAGTTGAAAATGGAATTCTGAAGATGGAGATTGAATATAGTCAGGAAATGCAGGAAGAACATTTATATACTTTGGAGATTCTTAATGGTGATAATCTACAAATTGCACAATCTCAATCATTAACAATTAATGTAGAATTAAAAGATAATGGTGAAATTGTTACTTCTCCTAGTTTAATTTATAGTAGTTCAGATGAAGAAATTGCCACTATTGATGAAAATGGTGTTGTGAGTATTATTGGTTTAGGGAATGTTGTGATTAGTGTTTCTATGGAAAATAATGAAAATATTATTGATAGTATTAGTGTTGAAATTATTGCAGATGAAACACATAATTATACTGTTGAGATCAATGGTGATTTTTCAATAATTAAAGGTTATAGTAAATTATATTCATGTGATTTTAAAGATAATGGAGTTGAATATACTGATACTTCTATATTTTATTTAACTGCTGATGATGGAATAAATGAAACTACAATTGCCACTATATCATCTCAAGATGGAGTTATTAATACTTGTCAAATTCAAGGGAATGTCATTGGGTATTTTAAGTTATGGGTTAAAAATGTTGATGAAAGTATTGTAAGTCAACCACTTAGAATACAAATTAAAAATTTATTTTAATTAAAATAAATCATATAAATTAATATTATAATAATTTAATAATGGTTGCTTATTTAAGGTTGCAAACTTAATAAGTATAAAACAAAGAGATTGTGCTGTCACACAGTCTCTTTTCCATTTTATCTCTTTATGACAGGAAGGAGAAATGATAAATGGCCGAAAAACATACATATGAATATGTAAAAAGTTATATAGAAAATTTAGGATATGAATTAATTAGTAAAGAATATAAAAATAATAGTGTAAAATTAATTTTAAAAGATAAAAATGGTTATTATTATGTTTCTAGATTTAATGATTTAAGAAAATTTAAACCATGTCGACATGGTTTAAGTAATCCATATACTTTACAAAATATTCAATTATGGTTGTCTATTAATTACAATGGTTGTATCTTGTTAAGTGATAAATTTACGGGCAGTAACGATAAATTATTAGTGAAAGACACAAGCGGATATTATTATACTCCTAATTTAAGTGGCTTATTAAGATTAAATAAATTGCAAATAGTTGATAGTAATATTTATGCAATTCAAAATATTAAACTATGGTTAAAATTAAATAATAAGTTATTTGAATTAATTAGTGATACATATATTAGTGCTACAGATAATTTAAAATTGAAGTGTTTAAAAAATAATTGTGGTGAAATATTTCAAATGAGTTGGAATATGATAAGTTCTGGACATTGTTGTTCTTATTGTTGTGTTGCACCTAAAAAAGTAGGTTTATCTAACTGTTTAGCAACAAGAAATCCAGAATTAGCAAAAGAATGGAACACAATTAAAAATGGTAAATTGACTCCTTATAAAGTTACTCCTAATTATAGTAAAAAAGTATGGTGGAAATGTAAAGAATGTAATCATGAATGGCCTGCAAAAATAAACGGCAGAAATTATGGAACTGGTTGCCCTGAATGTAAAAAATCCAAAGGAGAAAAAGAATGTAAAAGAGTTTTATTAACTAAAGGTTTAATTGGAATTGCCCAAGAAGATTACAATAAATTATCTTATAAAAATAATTATACATATTTTATTTCACAAAAAGAATTTGATGGACTAATTGGTTTGGGTGGTAAATTATTATCTTATGATTTTTACATTCCAAGGCATAATCTTTTGATCGAAGTACAAGGAGAACAACACGAAAAACCAGTTGATTTTGATGGAAAAGGTAAAAAACATGCCGAGAAACAATTTAAAAAACAGTTAGAACATGATAGACGAAAAAGAGAATATGCTAAAAAACATAATATAAGATTATTAGAGATATGGTATTGGGATTTTGATAGAATTGAATCTATTCTTCAAAAAGAATTAAATGTGATATTTATTGCATGATAGGTGGTGATGTTTATGGAAAAATGTTTGAAATTTAAATATATTGAAAAAAACTTACTTAAACTACTTTCTCTAATATTAGATAGTCAACCAATTTTAAAGTACATATTTTATCTTAATAATGATCCCCAATCTCAACCAAATGTTACTGAAAATTTATTAGAAACTGGTCATATAATTTTAACACCTTTTAATTCAACAATTTTATCAGAGCAAAAGGTGTGTATGTTTATAAACCCTTATTCTGGTAATTTAGAAAAACAACCACTTAGTAATCTAGTATATTTAATTGATATAGTAATTCCTTCATCCAAATGGTTACTTTCTGGTCTTGGAGAGATACGAGCATTTAGGATTAGTGATGAAATTTCTAAACTTATTGATAAGCAACGAGTAATGGGAATTACTGAGACAGAAATTACACAATTTAAAATTTATAAAGTTGGTGATAGTTATTCTGGATTATCTTTATGGATTAGAGTAAATTCTTCTACTATGAAAGGGTTGAGGTAATGTGAAAACCCTAAAATATTTATTTGCTCAACCTGATTATATTGAAGGTATTGGAAATATTTATCCTATTCAATTAAAAGATTATGATAAATTTCAAGAGTGTTCTAATATATTATATATTTCTAAAAATCATTTTACAGAAATAGATACACCATTATTAGCTTTAATAATTTTAAGTGTTGAACACTTAGGTTATAAATCTGACGATTTAATTCTAATTTTTGAAAAACTATTTTCATTAGTTTTAAGAAAAACTGTATTATTACATTCAAATAATGAAAATATTTGGTTTCAGGTAGAAAATAAATCAGAAACAAAAGATAATACAATAATAAATTTTTTTAATTATGATGAATTACGTTCTACTATAATGAAACAAAATCTAATCTTTGAACAAAAAATTTATAAAAATAAATTAGTGCAAGAATGGGCAAATAAAGTGTTGGAATCTAGGTCTAAGAATTCTGCTAAAATTTCTATTGAAGATATTATTACAACTGTATCAATATATAAAAGTAAAAATTATGATGAATTGATGGAATATACAATTTATCAATTATATGCTGATTTTTATAGGATTCGTAAGATGAAAAAATATGATACAGATACTTTATTTGCAACAGTAGCAGAAAAAATTACTATTGAAGATTTTGCAGAAGAAATAAATATGTTTAAAAGTCCTTATGAGGATTTATTTGTTGATTCTAGCAAGTTAAATAAATTTAATGCTATAACATAAATTATTAAAATAATAAGGAGGAATTTATATGAGTTTAGTCGCAGATGTATTTTCAATTCAAATTCAGACGGATACTGGAAGTTTAATTGCATCTACAACCTTATCTAGTGCTGATATTAAAATTAGTGTTGATGAAAAAGAAATAAGAGGCGGTAAAGGTGATGCTCTTATCGCAATCCTACATAGTGCTAGAAAAGTAGAAATTACTACTTCTGAAATGTTATTTAAATGGGATTGGATTGCAAATCAATTAGGTCAAACTGCTGTAGTTGGAGCGACAGTTGCTTGGGCAATTCCTAAATTCTATACTGCCGCAACAACTACAGGCGTTACGATAGGTATCTCCCCTCTTCCTTTAGCAACTAATAGCGGTATAGAAATTTATTCATCTGCTGGTGTATTAATACCTTCTGCTAATTATACTGTAGTTGCAGCAACAGGAATTATTACTTTCACATCAGGAGTAACAGCAGGAAACATTGTTGAAGTTAGAGGATATAAATATACCACAGCAGCAACCGCAAGTACAATTTCTATTGATAATACTTCCTTTGCGGATGGTGTTGTTTGTATCCTGTCCACGATTGAAATTGACGAGGATGAAACTCCTCTAAATATGATTCAATTCCAATTTGACGAGGTTTTGCCCAGTGGCAATTTTGACGTTGCCACAAAATCTGCCAGAGATGCAAGTGTTTCTAATTTTACATTTAAAGCAATTAAACCTAGGACTAGTGATACTATTGGCAGAATAATTAAAACTCCGATTGTTTAATAATTCATAATAATAAAATATGGTTCCTTATAATTCAGGCCAGAGTTATAGGAGTAATTAAAGAGACTATGCCAATACATAGTCTCTTTCCCATTGTATTTTCTCATATTGGAAGGAGAATATTAATATGTTAATATCTAATCAAATAGAAGTAAAATGGCATTATTCTAACAAACAACATTACATTGATAAAGATTATTATTTTACAAATATTGGAGATGTTTTTATTGTAAATTTTCCTGATTTATTAAAAGGTGGTCAACAACGGATTATATTAAAATGTGATTATCAAAAAGACGGTTGTAAAAACATCTATGATAAAAGAATATCAGACTACTATAAAAATAATATTAATGCTAATATACATAAAGATTGTTGTAATAATCCTAACTGCATGAAAGAAAAACGTAAAGAAAGTGTTAATCAAACTTATGGAGTTGATAATACCAATCAAATTCCAGAAGTAATTGAAAAGAAAAAACAAACTTGCCAAGAACTATATGGAGGTAATAGTCCTATGTGCAGTTCAGAGGTAAGAGAAAAAAGTAAAACTACAGTACAGGAAAAATATAATGTTGATTATATTTCACAGTCTGAAGAAATACAAACACAAATTAGGAATACAAATATGCAACATTTTGGGGTAGAAAATCCAATGCAATCAGAAGAAATAAAAGAAAAAGGAAGAATAACAAGTTTACAAAGATATGGAGCAGTATATTATACTCAAACAGATGAATATAAACAAAAAGTTAAATCAACCAATCAAGAAAAATATGGAGTCGATTGGTATTTATCCTTAAAAGAACCTCATGAATTTTCTAAGCAAGTTTGTTTGGAAAAGTATGGTGTAGAATACCCTATTATGTTAAAAGTATTTAGAGATAAAGCAAGACAAACTATGTATAATAATAAAACTGCTCCTTGTAGCACACAACAGAAATTTTTATCTAATTTTTATAAATATGAATTGAATTATTTAGTTGGCAATTGCTTTTTAGATATGGTTTGTTTGAAAGATATGATTTATATTGAATACCAAGGTTCAGGACATGATTTAAGAGTAAAAATGGGTGATATCACTCAAGATGAATTTAATAAAAAAGAAATGAATCGAGGATATTTTTTATCAAAACAAGGATGGAAACGTATAGAAATAATCTCAACCAAAGATAAACTCCCATCAAATCTAATCCTACTATATCTACTTAAATATGCTAAAAAATATATATCTACAGGACATTCTTGGATAAAATTCGATATAGATAATTCTAAAGTAATAACATCTCAATATGAAAGACAATTTAGATTTGGTAAACTTCGTAAAATAACTAATAAGGATATTATGTATATATATTAATTATAAACATTGCGCAAGTTTATAATTAAATAATATTAGTTTAACACACGCACACACATCAATCCCCTCACACACAACATTTTCATTCATTTATCATCCAACAATTTAAATACAATTCAAATTTAAAACGGAGGTGATATATTGTCTTTACCCATAGCAAGAATTACATCTGATAAAAAATTAAAATTAAAAGGAATCTTATATACAACACAAGATGCTTATGATGACACAACACAGTTTGATGATACTTATCAGTTTGATGATACTTATCAGTTTGATGATAATGCAGAAATTTTTGCATTATTTAATTATTTATTAGGGATTGAAAATACTTCAACACAAGTTGATAAATTTTATATTGATAATAGAGGTAATTTAGTTACTCCAGAAGTTTATACAATTTGGCAAGGATTTGATGGAAATGAAAATATTGATACTACAATTGAATTAAATACTGAACATAGTATTGATTCAAGTTTAGGAGTAGAAGAATTTATTTCATATTTATTTGGTGGGTTAATAGTTGAAGATATTCCTATTGATAAATTTAAAATATTAAATGATAAAAAATTATTATGTAATGAATTATTAGAAAATCAAGTTTTGTAAATTATAATCAAGCAATGTTCTATCACAATTTTTAGAAAATAAAACTCTTTAAAATCAATGGTTTATAAATTAGTAAAATAATTTAAGGAGGTTATTATATGGCTATTTTCGCTCTCGATGATATTTTAAGTACATTTAAAGATGGTATATCAAGAGCATTAAGAGTTAAATCAGAAACATCTATTACAGGCGGTTATTCCCCTGCTAATTTAACAATGCAAAATGCAGTAACAACAAATGGTAATGGAACACTATTAAACGTAAATGAATATGCAACAGCAGTATTAGAAGTCAGAGGTACTTTTTCAGCAACAATTAATTTTGAGAGTTCAATTGATGATACAAATTGGTATCCTGTTTTAGCAACAAAAAATGATGGTACAATTAGTAGTAGTTGTACTACAGTAGGATTATATGAAATTAAAGTTGCTGGTGAAAAATCTGTACGTGCAAGAATTAGTGGATATGTTAGTGGTAATGTAACTGTTGTTGGGAAGGTTAGTCCGTTAGTTAATACGGAAAAGAGTATGCAACTAACTGATAGTTTACCTGCGGGAACAAACAATATCGGGGATGTTGACGTACTTACACTGCCAAGTCTGACTGCTGGTAGTGCAATTATCGGAAAGGTTGGCATAGACCAATCCACGCCGGGAGTAACTAATGGTGTACAGATTACAAATAAAAATACGGTACTATTACAAACATCCTTCAACGCACTTGCAATTACAGACACCACGCAAAGATTCGCAGCAGCTCTACCATTTACATCTGTAGCACCATATAGAGAAATATTTTTATATGTAGCTACTACATTAGATAATGCCAGTCACAATGCTAATCCTAACATTTATGTGTACGATAACGGTGCAGGACTGTTACCTACAGCGATAAAGGTTCTAACTGGTGGATATGGAGGAGAAACACAAATAATCAGCAAATCCGATATAGCAGCGCTAGCAACATTAGGGTTTGGTGTCCAAATATCCGTAAAGTGCGCTAATGCGCCTACGGGTGGGTCTATAACAATAAAAGCATATGGTATTCCAAACTAAAAAAAATAAATTAAGGGAGGTTTTATTATGCCAAATAAAACACAAGATGCAGTAAATTGGGCACTACAGCAAGTTATTATCAACCCTTGGGGGTTTGAAGTGCAAGTTTCAGTAGACACTCCTGGACTATTAGTAGACAAAGTTAGGGAGTATTTTAATACCAATAATATTCCCTACGAAACATTTTCTTTTGACGATTTACTGCCATACTTAACCAACTAATTAAGGTGCGTTAGTTTGGTAAGTAGAAGTAAATACAATTGAATAATGTAAAACAAAATATTTATATTTATACATAATAAGTATTGAATAAATTTAATTATATTTATTAACACAAAAATTTAAAATAAGGATTACTTCATACTAATGCATAATAAAAATGCATCAACATGGATTAATCCTTATTTTTTAGTTTTATTGTTATAAAACTGAGATTTGATCATGATTTTGGAAATTAGAAACCCTTATTTTATAGGGGTTTAGTGAGTGTGTGATTTTTGATGAAAGTAAAATAAATTTAGATTAGAAATAACTATCTTGTATTTTTCTTAGGATAGTTATTTTTGTTTTAAAAATAAAATTAAAAGAATTGGAGTGTTTATATGGCAAGATCAAAATTTAACGTGAATACATCATCAAAATCAAAAGAAAAAAGAACATTAAACGGATACACTTTCTCTAGTGATCTGGAATACAGATTCTATGTGTACCTTCTCTCTCAACAAGAAAAAGGAATAGTTAAGAGTATAAAAATACAACCCAAATATTTATTACAAAATAAATTTGAGAAACATGGTAAAAAGTATCAAGCAATTTACTATATTCCTGATTTTGAAGTAGAATATACAAACGGAGATATAATAAATTTCGACACAAAAGGATTTTCTACGCCAGATTTTTTACTCAAGGCTAAGATTTGGAATTACCTCTACCCTGATAAAGTTTTAAGAGTTATAAATTATAGTAAAATTGATGGAAATGATGAAAATGAAGGATGGTGCGATGTAAAAGTAATTGAAAAAGGTAGAAAAGAAAGGAAGAAAGCAAAGGAAAAGTTAAAGAACAATTTAAGTAGTGAATAAGATTGTAAATATAATAGTATTATAGTATGTAATAAAAAATAAAAAATAAACGGAGGTTATACCCTTATGGCAAAAAATAAAGAGTTAAATTTATCTAATCTTAAAGACCTAGATTCAAAAACCTACAACAAAACAGCACAAATAACTTTATCTAATGACTACACTCTACTTATTGATTTAAAGTTCCGTCCTTCTATTATAGAGAAAGTATTTCAAAAATTATTAGATATTAATCAAATAGTTAAAGATAATGAATCACTTGCTAATTTAGATTTAGAAAAGTACACAATGTTACTTCTCATTACAAACTTTACTTCATTGAAAAATATTGAGATTAAATCAATTGAAGAAGAATTGCAGTTAATTAATTTATTAGTTGACCAAAAAATACTAAAAGAGATTATTAATAAAATGGAAGAACATTGTGCTGAAGAGATTAAGAATTTTAATGAAGCTATTTTTGATATTATGCAGGGAAAAATGGATTCACTTAAACAGCAGGAAGAATTTATGAGAGTGTTGAATGAAGAAATTAAGAAAAATGAGATTATGGGTGATGGTTTGGTGGAGGTGGATGGTGAATTAGTTAATAAAATAGATGATGTAGATGAAACTAATGAATTAGTTAATAAAATAGAAATTACTGATATTGAATAGTAAAATAATACAAATATAATAAATTGTAAATATAATTGATAATTAATATAATTTCAAAATTTCAAATATAATTAATAGAGTCAGGATTAATACGCATACCTAATTGCAAAATTGCTATCATATTTCTCCTACTCTATTTAATTATAAAATAATATTGTATGAAACTAATAAATACAAAAAGTACATTTATGTCACCTTTCCTATATGTAGTTAGTATGGTTATGCGTTGATTCTTTACTTTTTATTAAATTTTACAGATTATAAATATAATTGTGTTGACATTTGTTTTGTATGAGTGTATAATAATGATTAATAGGATAAAAATAAAAGATAATAAAATAAAAGGAGTGATTATTATTTGATTGAATTGATTGAATTAAACAAAGTATATAAAATGGATAATTTAGAATTGCTTAATCAACTACCTAATAACTATATTGATCTCATCTACAGTGATATTCTTTTCAACACAGGAAAAAGATTCAAAGACTATAATGACAATCTAGGTACTCCTATGCAAGCAATTGAATGGTATAGACCAAGAATTGAGGAAATGTATAGAGTATTGAAGGATACTGGTAGTATATATTTACATATGGATTATAGGTTAGTGCATTATATGAAGGTATTGATGGATGAAATATTTGGATTTGATTGTTTTAGGAATGAAATAATTTGGAGTTATAAAAGATGGTGTGGTAAATCAGAAATAAAATTACAATCAATGCATGATAATATTTTATTTTATTCTAAAGGTAAAAATAAAATAAATCATTTATATGAAGAAATTGAGAATCCTAAATTATATCAAAATAGGAAAGATAAAAATGGTGATGTAATTAGAAATGAAGATGGAAGTGTTAAATATTTTCCTCAATATGAAAGACAAATTGATGATGTGTGGTGTATTGATATATTAAATCCTAGAGCAAAAGAAAGAACAGGATATAATAACCAAAAACCAAAATCTCTATTAGAAAGAATAATTAAATCTTCATCAAATGAAAATGATATTGTTGCTGATTTCTTTATGGGATCAGGAACATCAATGGTAGTAGCAAAAGAATTAGGTAGGAAATATATTGGTTGTGATATTAGTGAAAGGGCAATTGAGATTAGTGAGAAAAGATTGAGTGAGATTGATGGTAAATTGGGTGTTAGTTAGATTGGGAATATAATTGCATAATATAAAACAATAAACAAATTATTTCAATAGAAAATAAAACATTTAAAACTATGTTTCTTTTTGTGTTGAAAATTACACAAAAAAGTAACAAATAATATAAATAATAATTATAATTAGGAGGTAACAAATTATGTATGTAATAAGAACTCAGAAATTAGCAACATGGTTAATTAGTAAAGGATTTGAATTATTAAAGATTGATGACAATAAAGAAGATTTAAGATTTAAAGTATTTTTATTTAAAGATACCCCTGTACTAAGAGCAATGATAAAGCAATATAAGAAACAAACTATCATGCTATAGATATGGAGGTAACAAAATGGTAACTAAAATTAATTACGAAAAATTAGCAGATAAGATGTATGAATTATATGTAACTACCTATTATCCTTTTATAATACAAAAACCTAATGGAGATTATGAATGGATATATAAGTGGGGAAATTTAAAAGATAATAAAAATATTTTGATTAGACACTTACAGTCAAAACAAACTGTAGGTGTTTTTTGTCATACTCATACAAAATTTATATGTATAGATGTAGATTTTGGAGAAGATTTGAATCAAGCAAAATGGGTAACTTATAAGATTATTAATATATTTAAACAATATGGAATTGAAGATAAATATATTAATGCAAGTTTTTCTGGAAAGAAAGGTTATCATGTGTTAGTATTTTTTGATAATGTAGTAAGTTATAAACAAATAGAATTTTTATATGATTTAATAATTGAAGAATTATACTATTCTATTGATTATGGAGTATTGAAAGTATTAGATATGGATTGGAAATATTCATTATTACAATTAAAAGAAAAAATTGAATTACGTCCAAAGAATAATTATGGTGTAAAACTAGAATTGAGCATCCATCAAGTTACTAAAAAGAAATGTTATTTTTGTGATATTGATAATAATTTAGAACATATAAAATCAATAGAATATTTATATCAAATTAATCAATTACCAAGAGAATTTCTTGACATAGTATTTGATAAAGCAAAACAATCAAGAAAAGAAAGACAAAATATTAATTATTTTAATGATGAGATTAAAAACAAATCTAAACCTGCAAATTCTCAAAATTTATATATTGATGCAGAATATACTATTGAATACATAGAAAATCTTATTGAAAATGGTTTAACTATATTAGGTTCAAGACATCATTCATTAATGAAAATTGCTAGATATTATAATCATTTAGGTTATGATAAAGAAGAAAATGAGAAATTACTAATTGAATGGATGTCTAAGCAAAGTAGAGATTATTATAAAACTCCAGAAAGAGAATATCTAAGAGATATTAAAAATATTATTAAGTTTGTTTATGAAAATAATAGAGGAATAAAAGGTGAAGTTAGAGATATTTCTATTAATAGAGATGAAATGATGGAGATTATTAAATATAAAGAGAAACCTAAAAAGTTATTGTTTTATGCGTTAATCATTCATGCAAAGAGATATGCGATCAATAATGGTGAATTTTACATGACATATAAACAAATCGCAGAAAGTGTTAATATATCAAATGATTCAATATCTAAATATATAGTAGAATTAGCAAATGAAAATGAAATAATTATAACTAGGAAGAATCAACACTGTGGAAAATATATGAGTTTACCTAATAAATACATAATAAGTAATAGTGTGATTAACACAAATAATAAAAGTAATCAAGAATACATAATTAAAAATGATATAGTTAATTTAAATGATGAATATAATAATTGTATTGTAAGTTTGTTTAATAAGAAAGAAATAAAGAATATACTACCTGATTATCAATATAGAGAAGTTAATAAGTTATATAAGAATAAGAAGATAATATAGTTATTACTTATACTATCTATATCTATACCTATACTATTACTTATATACTTAATAGATAATACCTAAGACTAACTACTAGGCTACTAAAAGAAAGTTCGTGCTACGCACAGTACATATAAATATCCATTGTCTCCGATATCAACGTGTTTTATTTTTAGATTGTCAATATAATTATATCGTATTTATCATTATAATGCAATAGTTTTAATTTAATATTAGATAGATTGGGAGTAATTACCCCAATTGATAAGAGAGGATTCCTTGTGTCCTCTCTTCTTTTATTTTTTATAGGTAAGAAATAATACAAGGAAATAGTATTAATAAAATAACACGACAAGGAGTGGATAAAATATGAAGAATATTAATGATGATATAAATACATATTTAGTCTATAAATTTTATAATATAAATAATGAATTATTGTATATAGGTATTACTAATGATATAAAAATAAGATTAAAACAACATAAACAAAAGAAAAAATGGTATAAAGAAATTGATAAAATATACATAAGTAATATGATGACTAGAAATGAAGCACATATTTATGAAATATATTATATTGCTAATGAAATTCCTAAATATAATATAGATTATTCAAATGGTGGAAAGGTAAATATTACATTAGGTGATTTAATATTTAAAGAATATATAAAAGGTAAAAGAAGAAAAATAAATATTGATGTTGTTTTAAATATGTATAATTCAGGTAAATCAATAGATGATATTTCTAAGCAATTAAATTATTCTTATTCATATATTGAACAACAATTGAAATTAAAATTAATTGATTTAGGTAAAATTAAAAAAGGACGTAGAAATTGTAAAGAAGAGAGATTTACAATATTTACTAATTGCATTAAAGAATTATCTGATAATATATATTTTACCATAGATGATGTTTTAAATAAATTTTTAAATGATTATGAATGTTCTCTAGAAACTGCAAAAATGTATTATAAAGATGAATTTAGAAATTTACTTAATAATATATTAGACGGTTATGATTTACAAAGGATTAGAGCAAAGAAACAAATAAAAGAACAATTTATGATAACTGATAAAGGTTATCCTTTCATTATTGTTAAAAATGATTGTAAAGGAGGTGAATAAAATCGCCTCTTTACAACAACAGTTATTAAAAATACAATTACACATCCAAAAACAAATAAATGATTCCCTAAAAAAAGAAGTTTCTACAATGGTTAAAGAAAAAATACAAAAACACGTTGCATCAGATGTTTATGCAGTTTATCCTAATCCTATTGAATATGAACGTAGGCAATTTGAAAATGGTTCACTTGGAGATATTAAACAAATGGAATCTACTCTAATTGATGATGGAGTGCTAAAAGTTCAAGATATTGCAGATTTTAATCATGAATTTGCTTCAATGTATGGCAGGGGTTATGGTGGTGTAGATTTAAGTAAATCATTAAGTTTTAACATTGAATATGGATACGGGACATTAGACCAACCTTGGAATAAACCAAGGCAATTTATAAAAGGTACAAGAGAAGATATAAAAGATTCAAATAGTCATGTTGAAACTATGAAAAATGCTCTAAGGAGGAGATTTGGTAATAGTGCTGTTAAGTAGTTTTGTGTGCTCTTCCCTGCCCTATTCATATTAAAAAAATAAATTCAACTTTCTAAAATAATCTCAAAAATATTTTCATAAACCTATTGACACATTGTAAAAATAATTGTATACTACAAATAACCTCAGAAAAAGAACTGAGGAAATAAAAATAATATAAATTAAAAGGAGAAATGATTTATGAACAGACCAGAATTAATTACTTTTGTTTCACAGGATGCAGGTATTACCAAGAAAGATGCAGAAATTGCAATTCTATCAACACTTAAAGGTATTCAGACAGCATTAGGTAAAGGAGAAAAAGTACAACTAGTTGGATTCGGTAACTGGGAAATTTTAGGTAAGAAAGCAAGAACGGGTCAAAATCCAAAAACTTTAGAGAAAATTGATATTCCAGCAAAGAATAAAATTAAGTTTAAGGAAGGTAAAGAATTAAAGGATGCTATTGCAGGTTTGGAAGTTAAGGTTGAAGGTGAGTAGGTGCTAAAGAATATACATAGTTTAACAGTTTAATATTTTGATATTATAGCAAGATAACTAAATAGCAATATAATTAACTAGAGAGTTTGGGATTATTCCCTGCTCTCTTTTTATTTTATTGTAGATTAATTTATTGCAGAACAATGACTATCACATTTATTTGTGGTGGGTATTTTTGTGTGATGATATAAAAACAGTCTAGGAAAGTACACCCGAAAATCACATTCCTTAGTGACTGACTGTTTTATCACTCTTTTTAAGGAAATAAAATATTAAAGGAGATGTTTTTTGATTATGGAAAAGAAAAATGAAATTCAAGTGTTTACAGGAGAATTAGGGAAATTAAGAATGGTTACTATTGATGGTAAGGATTATTTTATTGCAAAAGATATTGCAAATATTTTAGGTTATAGCAACCCAAGAGATGCTATTATTAGACATTGTAAGGGTGTCGTAAAAAACGACAACTTTAAAGATGGAGGAAATGAAATATCTTTAATACCTGAAGGAGATGTTTATAGACTTATAATAAAATCAAAATTGCCAGAAGCAGAAAAATTCGAGAAATGGGCATTTGAAGATGTACTACCTTCACTTAGACAAAATGGTGCGTATGTATCTAAATATATTACTGAAGAGCAAGAAACTAAACTTGATAAATATTCTACTAATAAGAGAATAAGAAATACTTTTAAGAATTGTAATTTAGAATCAATAGACCAAGAATTTAAAGAATGTATGATTTATCATAAAAATAAAGATGGTAAAGAAAAGAATTCTATTCAAAGTATTATTATTAATTCCTTAAATGATAGAAAACAGGCATTAATTGATAATGGTAAAGGTTCATTTGCTTTGGCAGTTGCAGAAGTTACAAATGACATAATTAAGAAACAAAAAGAAACAGGAAATAAAAGTAGAGGACAAATGCTTTCATATAAGAATAAAGTTATTTCCAAATTAGAAGATGTAATTGCTAATTTAAATCCTCCTATGTCTAAATATATAATTTTAGATGTTCATGGAATTTCTGAAAATTACCTTTATGAGACAGTTAAGAGTAATTATACAAATAAAAATATTACTGTAAAAACAAATACATATAATAATTGGATTAAAAACTTCCCTTCGCATCAATTGACTCCCAAAGAAGAATTAAATGTAGATTGGGATAAATCTATTATTGTATTTTTAAAATTTGATTGTAAGAAATCCTTTGATGTTCAAAATCTTACAAAAGGAATCGTAGATCAGATAATTACAAGGGAATATGGAGAAAATGATAATATAATTGATAAAATAATTATAGAAAAAAATATGGATGTTGATAATTATAAAGATGGGAAGATCTATTACCATATTAGAAATGTAGATTAATTAAATAAATTGTAAATATAATTATATTTTGGAGAGTAGTATATTTAATTACTGCTCTCTACCCTACTATAAAAACAAAAATAAAATAAAATATAAGGATGTGCTTTTAATGTCTAAAATAACAAAAGTAAAGTATTTCACTAAAGAAAAACAAGCAAAGATTAATCCAACAAATATTGCTAAATATCAAAAGTATCTTAAATCTAGTATTATTAAGAATAAGGATGTTGAAGATACCACTTTCAAAACCTATGCAAGTAATTTTATGCAATTCATGGTATTTCTATCTGAAGAATGGAATAATATAGATTTATATTCTGATGATTTATTTGTTGATGCAATTGATATAATGGAAAGTTTTATTAGTTTTTGTCAAGATACTTTAAAGAATAATAAGAAAACTATTAATAATAAAATTGCTGCTGTATCTACATTCTATTTATGGTCTATGAAACGTGGATTAATTGATAGGCATCCATTCGATAAGAAATTAGATAGAATGAAAGGTGCTAGTGAAGAAAGAATTATTAATTCATATTTCTTGAACGATGATCAAATAGAAGAAATTCGTGAAGGATTAAAGAATGAAAAGAGATTTGATATTATTGATAAGTTATTATTTGAAGTTTTATTAGATAGTGCTAATAGAATTGGTGCTGTAGAGAAACTTAAAATAAGTGATTTAGATATAGAGAATTGTGTATTTACAAATATAAGGGAGAAAAGAGGCTATCTGGTTGAAGTGAGTATATCAGAAGAAACATTAGTTTTGATTCAAGAGTGGTTTGAGAAGAGAAAAGAAATTGATAATCTTGAAGTAGATGCATTATTTATTAGTTATTATGGTAAAGTTTATCGTAAAATGAGTAAAGGTTCATTACAAAGGAGAATTACAGCAATAGGTACTATTATTGGATTAGATGATTTTCATTGTCACTGCGTAAGAAAGAGTGCATTGAATAATATTTACGAAAAAACGGGAGATTTGTCGTTAGCTGCCGAAATGGGTAATCATAAGAGTACGGAAACTACGAGGTCTGCATATATTAAACCAATAAGTAAGGCACAAGTTAGAGATAAAATTAAAAATTTAATGAATAAAAATAAAGAATTAGAAAATATGAAATCAACATAAAATCCTCATTTGTCATGATTTTTGAATTTTTGAGGTGTTGTAAACGTACTATTTATAAGGGTTTGTAAAATCGTAAATTGACACATAAATTAATTAAATAATTAGAAATAATTAGAAATAAGTAACTAAGGTAAATTTGAGTTAAATATTAAATATGATATTAAATAAAATTTATAAATCTTAGTTACTACTTGTGATTATTTTATTTAGATTTTATTTAATTTTATTTAGATTGTATTTATTTTATTTAGATTATTAATATAATTATTTTCATTTATATCTTGACATACCATTTTATATGTTGTATAATAACAATAAAATAGAAATATAATTATAAGTATGTGAAAATAGATAAATTAATAAGTTAATTAATGAATTAGCAACACAGCAGTACAGCAATATAACAATATAACAATATAACAATTAAATATAATTGATTTTTTGATTTTAAAGTATTAAAGAATCTATAAAAATGTAGATTCTTTTTTATTTTATTTATTGTAGTTTGGGATAGGTTAGTCCGTACAACTAACTGATAAAGGGTTTTTTACATCTCCTCATACCCTTTCCCTATTTTATTTTTTAATTTGATTATTGAGGAGTAAAGGTTGGTTGGTAGATTAATTAGTATTGTTAGATTAATAAAATAATAAATTAAAGGAGATGGTTTGTTTATGAGTAAACAAAATATCAAAAGTGAACATACTGATGAATTTTTAATTAATGAATTAAAAAGATATTATAATGAGTTTGGAGAAGTACCAACTCGAAGAAAGTTAGATAAAAATAAAAATTATCTAGGTGCATCAATTTATAAAACAAAATTTGGTTCTTTAAAAGAAGCATTGCATTTATTAGGTTTTAAATCGTTTAATGAAAATATAAATATAATACATAATAATGTTAAGGATGACTATAAAAATGGTATGTCATTAGATGATTTAGTAATAAAATATAATTTAAAAAAGAATAATATTATTTTAATTTTAAATAAATCAGGATTTAAAATAAAAGCGAATATATGGACAAATGAAGAATTTGAATTTTTAAAAGAAAATTATTTAAATATGACTGATAGTGAAATCGCTACAGCATTAGGAAGTAAAACAGAAAAACAAATTAAAACAAAAAGAGAACATGAAAAATTAAGGAGAGTTTTTAAATATAGTAATGATTTTTTAATAAGTGAATTTTGGAGATTTTATAAAGAAAATGATAAATACCCTTTAGGAAAAGAAATGAAAAAGAAAAATGGTTATCCAGATGTTGGAGTATATCAAAGAAGTTTTGGCACTTGGAATGATTTTTTAAAATTAATTAATATTTTAGGAGAAGATGAATGGTATTTGTGTGATGAACAAGTATTAATTGATTATTATCCATCTAATGAAATAGAAAAAATACAAAAATTATTAATGATTAAAAGAACAGAAACAGTAATAAGACATAAAGCTAATAAAATGGGATTACGAGTTTTGAATTCCAATGGTACATATTGCAACAAAGATTATGAAGGAATTAAAAATGATTATCTAAATAATATGGAATTAAATGAGATTGCTAAAAAATATGGTTATAATGATGGAGCAAGTATATGTAATATAATAAATAAACTTGGAATAAATAAAAGAAATGATAGATGGACTAAAACACAAATAGAAATTCTTAAAGAAAAATACCCTTATGAAGAATGGTATATATTAATTGAATTATTAAAACCATTTACTAAAGATGAAATATGCCAAAAAGCATCTAAATTAAATATACAAAGAGTAAATTATTATTGGACAGATGAAGAAATTGATTTATTAAAAGAAAATTATAATAATTTATCTCCACAAAAATTATTAATATTATTTCCTAATCGTACATATGAATCTCTTACAACAAAAGCATATAAACTAGGAATATCTGAATCTAATAAATGGGATGAACAAGAAATAAATATATTAAAAGAAAAATATGCTTGTATAGATAATAAGGATTTAATTAAATTATTCCCTGGTAGGAAAATTACTCAATTAATAAATATGGCAATGAAATTAAATATACGTAAAGATTATTCTAGTGATTATTTTATACAAAAACACGAAGATAATAAAAAAGATGTTATAATTGCTCTTAAAAATTTTGCAAATGAATTGGGTAGAACACCTTTAGGACAAGAGATTACGGATAATAAAGATATGCCAGGTATAGTTACATATATAAGATATTTTGGTGGATACAGAGAAGCATGTATTGAAGCAGGATTAGAATTAAATAGCAATAGTATTTATAATAAGAAAATATATTTATCCAATAATAATGATATATGTTTATCTAAAGCAGAGTTAATAATTACTAATTATATGATTGATATTAATATGTATTATATTAAAGAATATTTATATAGAGATTTAATTGATGATAAAAGATGTGGTTTAAAAAGAATGGATTGGTTAATTAATGATAATATTATAATAGAATTTTTTGGTATGCCAAAGAAAGATTTTTACAAAGTTAAGATGGAAGAAAAAATTAAGATTTGTAATGATAATGAAATTATATTAATTGATTTATATCCAGAAGATTTAAGATATAATTTACAGGGAGTTAAAAACAAATTAAAAGATATAGAATTATTAATTGTATAAAAAATAAAGGAGATAGGTTTATTCCTACCTCCTTTTTATTTTTTGTTAAAAAGGAGGTAATTTAAAATATGTCAAATAATAACGATCTCTCTATCCTAATTAAAATTTTACTCCAAGATAAATCCAAATCTAATCTAACTACAGAAATAAATACATTAATCAAAAACATAAACGAAAAACTTATAATTACACCAAATATAAAATTGCCTACTACTGCTAATATATCAAAGACAGTTAATAAAATAAATAAATTATTGTCTTCCAGAATTGAAGCAAATGTAAATTTGAAAAATATTAATTTAAGTTCACTAAATTCATTAAAACTAAACTTAGATTCAGCACATTTAACTAAACAATTACATTCTATTTTATCATTACCAAATATATTAAATATTGATACTGCTCATTTAACTAAACAAATACAAACTGCTTTTAATAATATTCATGTAAATATGAATCAGAATAATAATCAAAATCCTAGTCCAAATAATAGTGGTAGTAATAGAAATACTAAAACCAACAACGATTCAATTAAAGTGGATAATTTCACAGAAGCAAATAAAGAAATGACTAAAATGATGACTAGTCTTGAAAGGATTAGAGAACATTTTAAAGGTTTAGGTGACAATGTAAAAATTAATCAAGTATTTAGCAATGCAGATAAATCATTAAGACAATTTGAAGTTTCTGTAGATAAATTAAATGGAAAATTATTAGAAACAAATAAATTTAAAGTTAATATTTCTACAGGTAAAGATGGAAAAGAAGTATTAGCATTTAAAAATATAACAATGGCATCAAAAGAAACTGCTAATAATGTAGCAAAAGATTCAAATAAAAAAAAAGAAGCAATTAGTCAAGAAATTGTTAAAATGAATGAATTGATTCTTCAATATAAGTCTGGTATTAAAATAGGTGGAGAATTTATTACTGCTACAAATAAATTATTTTCTAGTCAAAATACTTCAAAATTTACAACAGAAGAATTACAAACAAGGGCATCATTACTTAAATTATTAACACAAGAACAAAATAAATTTAATAAAGAACAAAATGCTAATGTAAATACTGGTAATACAAAGAAACAAATTAGTGATTTGGATGAATTGATTCTTAGGTATAAAACATTAAGTATGAGTGCTAAAGAATTTAAAGAATTAGGAGAAATTAAACTTAAATCTTTGCCTAGTGGATCAACAGCAGAATTACAAGAAAGAAAGAAGTTAGTTGATGCATTAAAATTAGCACAAAAAGAATTAAATGCAGAAACTTCTAAAATTAACAATTCTGGCAATAATACAAAACAACAAAAAATATTTGATTTTAATATTATGACTTCTGAATTGGCAATGTTTAAATCAGAAATAGAAAAAATGAAATCTTCTTTATCTGTTGGAGGAAATGTAGTTAATAAATCTTCAATTGATGAATTTGGTAAATTGACTTTAGAAATTAGAAATCAAGCAGGATACATTGAAAAATTAAAGTTTCAATGGGATTCTGTGAGTCAGTCTTTAAGAAAAGTA
>Ga0209417_1003481_pt1 | contig 20993 bp, 12 predicted proteins | sample RifGroF2_FD_184002 | JGI IMG/M metagenome (GOLD analysis project Ga0209417, IMG submission 184002) | Groundwater microbial communities from Rifle, Colorado, USA - Groundwater F2 (SPAdes) (version 2) | ecosystem: Environmental > Aquatic > Deep subsurface > Groundwater | place: Rifle, Colorado... | reverse complement strand
GAAAGAGGGGACCCATAGTCAGCGTCGAACTATTCTCGAGGTTGATAGTCCCGTCATAGCCATTGCCAACATAAGAATAGTCAGAACCTACCGCGGTGTTAAAGCCGCCGCTGCCGGAAATCGTCAGACTCGCAACTTGATTGATACCCATCCAGATGGCCATGGGAGCCGCCACCTGCGTATCGACAATCGCCGAGGACCGTATCTCAGCAGTTTGGGTGGCTGTCGGAAGCACACCATCCGGCCACCAGTTAGATCCCGTTCCATAGGAACTGTTGGTGTACGCCATGAAAACTGTACCCGCCTGGGTGCTGCATACAACAGCTACTACCGCAAGCATTGCAAAAATCATTCTCTTCAACATAATTTACTCCTGACTAAAATATAAATTTTTCTATTGGAACACAAAAAAAAACACTACTCCACGAGAAGCAAAATAAAACAAACTCCTTTGCCTTTATGCCGAAGCAATACTAATTATAATGTATAATTCTGAACAGTAGCCGGACATAGCCGGCTACTGTGTACAAACCTAATCTTGAACTCTTTATGAACGTTTTCTGAACAGCAAACCACCGATGCCAAGCAGCAGCATCGTAGCAGGCTCTGGAATGGAGGTAATGGTGCCCCAGCCATAAATATTTTCGTATTGCAGTGTTCTTCCGGGCGAGGTTACCAGTCGACCGCTGGCCACCCAAGTATTGAACGCTGCAAGCGTATTAGAACCATACGCCTCATTGCCGCTGTTGTACGCAAATTCGAGCTTGCCGAATTCACCGATAAAAATCTTTGAAGCGCCAGCGTCGTTGTAAATATTCATATCATAACCACGCACTCCGCCGTTCACGATGTTCGCCACGCCTGTACCCAGACCGGCTCCAACAAGAAAGGAACCAGTGTCAACCAAACCGCCGCCAGTAACATTTAAGGTGCCTGTTATTCCCGCAACCGAGTCTGAATGACTGATAAAGACGGCACCCGCTGTATAACTGCCCATTGTCGAACTGTTCGCGAGGTTGAGAGTAGCACTATAGACCTGGCCAACGCGAGTGTATTCAGCGAACCCGCCGGCACTAAAGCTGCCGCTGCCGGAAATCGTCAGGCTCGCGGCCTGATTTATACCCAGCCAGAGAGCATTAGGAGCCGTTACCGGCGCACCGAGAACCGCCGATTGCCGTATCTCAGCAGTTTGGGTGGCTGTCGGAAGCACACCATCCGGCCACCAGTTAGATCCCGTTTCATAGGAACTGTTGGTGTACGCCATGAAAACCGTACCCGCCTGGGCGCTGCATACAACAGCTACTGCCACGAGCATTGCAAAAAATATTTTCTTCAACATAATTCTTTTCCTCCACAAAAAAATAAAACTTTAAACTGTTTGGCACGCGCCAAATCTAAATAGTATTATCGCACTTTTGGCAATGAGGCTCTACCGATATTTTGCCACAAAACTATAGTTATTTTGCCTTTTCAATAAAATTTATTGCAATAGAGCCATATTTTGAAATATAATAGCGTTACTTATGGTATGTACACCTCCAACACATCGACCGGAACACGGCCTTCAACCACTTTCAATGTCAAACCATGTCGTCCATACAGCAGGCTGCGTTTTTTATAAAGCACATCCGATGTTTCTTCCTGTCCAGTATAGAAGTTTATCAGTGCAAGACGTTCTCCATCAAGCCATAACTCACCCTTGCCGAATATCGGTCCGGTTGGTGCCCAAATAGCAAACCCATCTCCAATAAAATTCCATTTGACTTCTACTAAGTCCGACCTGGAAATCACCCCTTGGCCATATCGAAACTTTTCGCTGTCAACCTTCTCCCAGTCCTTCATATTCTGGGCCGCACATTGGATTGCTTCTGTATAAAGAAAATCCATACTGGTATTTGAAACTATACCTTTCACTTCAAACTTTTCGACATCAGCGCTGCTTCGAGCTTCAACCCAGATACCCACTTGTCCTTTGGCCGAGTTAAATGCCCCATCCCAGCACTCTCTGCCGTTGAGTTTTAATTTCAGATGTTGTCCGTCCATGTCTAACTCAACGGAATGCTCAGGCATATCAACGGTCTGGCCGGCGGCGATTTCCTTTCGTTGACCATCTTTTCCATACTGAATCAATTTCCATGTATTTTTCGAAAGCTCAAGGGCATCAAACTGTGTTCGCATAAGGGGATGCAGCCCACAGCCGGGATTTTGCCTGTCAGCTCCAAAAGGACCGTGGTGATTCCAGATAATTTGGACAGTGCCGCAAACCTTCAGCATGGCGTTTAATCGCTGCATCTGTATATCGTGTCTAATTACCGTCATGCTTGGCTGGGAATGACCACTGACAACAAAACCCTGTTTTCGCAAAGGCTTATTCCACGGCCTGCGGGCTAAGTTGATAGTTCCCCTGTTCTGTGAATCACGCGATGGAAACATAACATAAAACATCCCATCGTCATCAATAAATCCTGAAAAAGTTTGTCCCCAAATGCCTTCGTATTCCGATTCAATCGGTTCGGCATGCCAGAGAGAGCCTTCCTGAAAAATTTCCCAGGCATTTGAATCCATGGCTTTCTCAACCGGCGTCCTGAAAATGACTTGATAATTTCGGTTGGCAGCTATTGAGGTTGCCGGTGCATAAATAAATCCACTATGTATAAACGCCGGAAAAAACTCTAACAATTGCGGAAAATAGCGATTAAGCTGTGGGTGCAGTAATAACTTTGGCTCAGACCATTGTCCATCAGGTTTCTGGGCGGTCTGTCCCACTAAACCCCATCCATAATATTCGTTGGAATCTGTCAGTGCCAGAGCAATCCAATCTTTTTCCCTTGGCAGTAAAGTAGGACCATAAAACCGGCGGTATTTGCCCAAAAAAGGTTTGGTATCACGGTTCGTTATATAAGCTACAACAGGTTTAAATGTACCTGCAGGTGACACAGAGCATGCATAAGCACCTGAAAATGCGTGGTCAGGTGCACCTGACCACGCATTTTCCCATGTAAAATTCTGTGTACTCCACGAAAAACTCATATGATAAAGACCATCCTTAAAACAGACGACAGCATCCGGCGCATTCCATAAGATGGACTCACCAAACCGGTGAGAACCAATACCGGCTATTGGTTCGCCCAAATCATTCCATGTTTTCCCTTTATCTTTTGAGCAATAAACTGTGCAATGTGTGCGTACTCCCTGCCCCCTAGCATAAGCTCTCTTATACCAGCCAACATATAAAAACCAGTCTCGACTGACCGGATCCTTAAAGAGCGAACCATTCACCGGCCATTGATACTCCTCAGTGCCGCGGCAAACAGGGTTGCCGGGCAAACGCTCAAAATTGTCAAATGAAGCGTCGCCGAATACAGGATGATGCGTCCACTCCTGCCAATGTTTTGAAGCGGCATAATCTACTGACTTATTCGCTGCATTGACGAGAGCTGAATTGGATTTGGCGAATGTATCGCCTGCAGTGCTTTTGGCCTGGTTCCTGAACTCTTCAGGCAGAAAGTTGTAATTTACTTTCCTTACAATTGATTTTGGCAGATCCTTCAATGTATTATATGCCGGCCTTAACGTGAAATCATTGTTTACTATGCCTAAGGTGTTTTCTTTATAGCCTTCGCCCGTTTTACAGCGGAAGTTGTACCAGAATATTTTTGCAACCTTTGGGTGTTTAATAAGCTGGGTGTACAATTCTTTGAGGTATTGGGCCTGATATTGCTCATTCTCCGGCGATGACCAGTTATAGAGTTTACCGAGTTCGGTAAGCCAAATCTGTTTGTCCCCATCGCCGTTTTTGACCATAGTTCCATAAGTAATATTGATTTTGTCAATTGATTCGATAGTACCGGAACCGAAATCGTCACAATATGGATGCATTGAGAGAATGTCGAAATAATCTTTTGCGCCGGCATCATAGAGTTGCTGCAATGCGTTTTCTTTTGCCCCCGCCCAGAAATTCCAGACATAGGTACCGTCAAAGGCAAGAGACCCCATAATGACCTGATTATTTGGGTCAACAGCTTTTAATATTTTATATCCTGGTTTGAGGATGGCATTCACATACGTTTTCAAGTCCGATTTCCAAAACAGCCAATCGATTTCATTGCCAAGTTCCCACGCCTTGACTTTGTCTTTATATCTTTTTGTAAGCATACCGATAAATTTTTCGAATTTTGCCGCGTCTTTTGGTGCATATGCCCAGGCGTCTTTTTCATCTGGTTTTTCAGATATCCACTGCGGCTGGCCAAGCAGCAAGATGTAAATGTTCAGCCCATTGGCAATGGCAGTGTCAACAACAAGGTCTGTTCTTTTTAACTGTTCTTCGCTGAAATTTCCTTCAACCGGTTCGATGTCTGCCCAGGATACGCCTATCCGAAACCACTGAATGTCTGCATCTTTCATCAGCTTTACAGCTTTTACGACCTGTTCGTCAGTGTAGCCGCCGCTGATATGGGAAGACAGGCGGTCAAGATGTGTGCAGATGCCGAAAGGCTCGTAGTTTTTGTCGGGGACAACCTGGCCATCTTCGGATAGGTCGATGTCCGGCAGTTGTTCGATTTTGATGTTATCCAGGATAATCGAACCTCTTTTTTCTATGCCGAAATTGATTCGATAGTCATCTATATTGGGTGTCAGATAGATTGTGTGGACATGGCGACCTGGACTGGCGGGGCAGGCCTTGAACCGCTGTAGATTTTTATCGGGGCCTTTTAACATCTTTGATTTTGCAACCAGAAAGAAACACGATTCGGGGTAATTTATATCGATGACCTTATAATCAAATGAGACCGCGTATCTTTTCCCACCCTGGAGGGGTGCCGCGTTGCTTAGGACGACAAAGAGGAGGCTTTCTCTATCAACCTTGTTGTTTGTGGTGTCCATTTTAAGCGAGGCCTTACCACTGATAACCTCGTTTTGGTCTGTTGTTATGGAAGTCTGCATCGGCTCTCTCCAATAGCCTGACGTTGATTCCGGGCCTTCAAAATCAATGACGGCAATTGTTTTACCTTCAGCAAAAGCGGAGGTTGCAAAAAAAAGCGTTACAAGGATAAAAAATAAAGACTTTTTCTGTAAAAAATTCATTTTATTTTTCCTTTCTTACTATTCGTTAATATTTTATTTCAACTGCCTAAACATCGGTGCCATACCGCTCAAGTACACCATTTTTATTATCTGCAAAAACTGCTTTCTAATCAGGACTTTTGACACCTCGGTAAAGATTCTTATACCAGTACTTGTATAGTATTATAGTGAGGACACCTGTAATCACTGCCGATACAGTAAATGAAGTCCACTTCTTCATCACTACTGCACACAGCATCCAGTACATAACACACTGCCAAACGCACGATGGCACAAGCAGCCACATATCCCTTCTGGTCTCTGCTCTTACTTCCGCAACAAATTCTGGTTTGCACAGTTTTTTTACAGGTCCCCACAGACCGCAAGGTCGTATCTGCCTGTAAAATTTCACCAGTACATCCATATCCGCCGGCTTGCCAAGAAATGTACCAAGTATCGCTCCGAGTGCAGAAATGGCAATAATCACAAAGAACATCATATATTCAGCCGCATTCGGCCACACCAATCCCTGGATTATCGCGCTGGCTACTCCTGATGCCAGACCACAGGCAAAACCAACCCCATTAAATCGCCACCAGAACCACTTTAAAATATTTGCGGGTATTAAACCGGTAAATAACGCCATGGCTATCCAGCCCCATATCGCAGTAACGGTCGGAATCAGCCAGCCGGCAAACATTCCCAGAAGCATAATTGCCGCGGTGGTAACATAACTGACTGCCATAAGATTTTTCCCGCTTGCATTTGGAACCAGATAAGCCTTGTAAATATCCTTAACAAAATATGCTCCGGATGAATTGATTAACGCATTAAGCGTTGATGTTCCGGCCGCCAGAAGCGCCGCTATCCATACCCCCTTCATACCCATAGGCACATAACTGTTTATTACCGCCGGAAGTGCCATTTCAGGGTCACTGCCTATCTTTCCCGTAATTCCCACCGCCAAAATGCCTATCCCCATAAACAGCATAAATCTTAAGCTGTAGACAATTATCCACCATGCTGCGGTAAGGCCGGCATCTCGTTCATCTCTGGCGGCATAATATTTCTGACTTGTCCATGCATCATGAGGAACCGCAAAACCTATAGTGAAAGCCATCATAGTCCACGCTATTGTAAGCAACCCAAGATTCTTCATCGATTCATAACCGGCAGGCATCTTCATCTGCCACGAGGTAAAAGCCAAAGATCTCCATTCAGGCGTAGTGTATTTGGCCATATATTCAGGCGTACCGACTGCCATAGCCTTGTATGTAATGAATACCAGTACCGCTATGATAAGAATCCCCTGGAAAAGATCCGTAATCACAAGGCCATAAAAACCCGACAATACACAGTAAATCATTGTTACCGCAAACAGGATAATAGAACATTGATTTGCTGTAAGGAATGGAAAATACAGCACAAGAAATTTTCCCCCCCCTACAAAGAAAAAAGCTGTTATCGCAATAACCGTTACAAGTATTGTTCCTGCCGCCAGAATTCTTGCTATATGCCCCTGTACACCGCTACCAAATCTGAGCGAAAGCAATTCAGCGTTTGTCATGGCGCCGCTTCTTCGTAGCCACTTGCCCATGAAAATCATAAGAAACGAAAGCAAAAGCGGAACAGCTCCACGATAAGCTACCCAGTAGCCTTTCACTCCCAACATGTAGAAAAATGATGCCTGAAGCATTGTCCCAGATATGTCGATATAGGTTGCCATACCTGAGATGCCTAAGAGCCACCAGGGCAATGATTTACCTGCAAGAAAATAATTGTCGATAGAGCCTGAAGCTCTTTTTGCTACCCCCAAACCAAGACTTACCACAATGACAAAGTAGGCGATGATAATAGCGTAATCTATCCAATTCAACATAACTACTCCTTTACCAATTAATATTTTATGCACGTAAATTTTTGCCGCTTATCTTAACGACCCGAACTTAAATTATCACTTACAAGATGCACAATTATAGCACTGAACTCGTTTAGTAATCTGCATTCCAACAGTGGTTTTCCGGCAGAGATTTGAGCCTCAACCCCGACGCCAAATGTATCGCAAATTGCCCATTTACCCCTCGGCAGTTCGATATTGATGTTGTTATCGAAAGGCCGACCAAACGTATGTATTACGGCAAGCAGTTCTTTTTTATTTGTATGAACACGCAGTATGCACTGCCATCCTTTGGGATCATTGTAACTGGAAACCGCTGCGCCAAATCGTTTTGACGAACCATCGGCTATAATATGAGCCGTTTTTTTGTAAAGACCAAGGGCATGACTTAATGCTTTCCACGCATAACTATCCAAATCGCATATATCACCCGACAAACACATCCTCCCCAGAAAAACCGATGAAAGCGTGTAGGCAAGACGGCAACTGCTGTCGCCTGCACGCAACACCGCCCAAATGAGACTTTGGCTGGGCTGGATAAGCCGGTGCAGATTGGCAGCTATTATCGGCAAACTTCTGGTTTCGTGCGCATCCGAAAACGAACCGACATTCGATAACGCCAGCATTGAGGGTTCCAATCGGTGTCCTCCTGACGCGCAATTTTCGATAAAAATACCAGGCAATGCTTTGCGAATTTCATTAAAGAACTGCTTCACCCCTTCTAAATGTTCTCTAAGACCTTCACCGAGAGACTCGGAGCCGTCAACGCCGATTCCTATTGTCTCGTTATAATCGATTTTGATATAACCGATACCACAATCTTTGAGCAAACCTATCACTCTTTTACGCAGGTAATCGAACGTGAACGGATCACGGAAATCCCAGAATCTCCTTTTGCCTGACTCCAGCACCTTATCATCCCGCCTAAGAAGATGCTCGCTGATTTGATATACTTCGGAGTCCGGCCCGAGTGTCTCAAATTCAAACCAGATGCCCGGAATCAGCCCGCGCTTTCTTATTTCGTCACAGGTCGCCTTAAGTCCTCGCGGATATAATTCATCATTGGGAACCCAATCACCATGACAACCGCCCCATTCACTCGTATTTTTTTTGTACCACCCTGCATCTATAACCAGGTATTTTATTCCTGTACCGGCAAGTCGGTCGGCAATTTTCAGCAAATTCGCTTCAGATGGGTTGCCCCAGCTTGTACACCATTCATTGAAAACTACCGGCAATTCAGTTTCCGCTTCAGATTGCGGAATATATCTTTTCTGGATACCGGTCAGCCTTTCGCACAAATTTTCAATTCCGCCATGGCACACCCCGATAATCGCCTTAGGCGTTATAAACCGCTCGCCGACGTTTATTCGTTTGAGCCAGTGGCCGAATTCACGATCACCAATACCGGAGCTGACCGCGACGCAGTCGTCTCTGCGATAAATTTCAATTTGCCACGAACCAGCATGCGCCAGCTGCATTCCCCACAGCACGCCCTCTCGCGTATCTTCAATGGCGACAAATGGGAAATAGCCTCGCACCGGAAGCGAACCAACCTGCCCAAAGCGCTCATTTGAAACACACCCACAGTGCCAGGACCGTTCCAAATGCATCTCTTCAATGGTACGGCTTTCAAATCGGCCCTCAGCACTCCAATGGCTTCTAAACCGATGTATCATCAGCCTATCGCATGCGTCCGCACTATCAAATGGCGTAATGCCGCCAAGTGAGCAACTCGCCAGCATCTCAAGCTGTACCGGTCTAACAGAAGTATTTTCAAATTCAATCCACACTTCCAAAGCGTTTTCGCCCAAACGATGACTTAAAAAGTGGTCGCAGTACCAGCCATGCGGGCTTGCCATGCGGGTTTTTACGACTCGAAACCCATCGCATTCATAAATCGATTGGGATTCATATCGCAAAGAGGTTACTGTATCACTGTTACGCAATGTAGCACCCTGAGACATTCCATCAGGATAAGCATCATCAACGCATTTCAACTGAATAAGCGAATCAATACGATAAGCATGTTGCGGCCGATGAGCCTCAGGCAACATGTCAATTTCATGCAGTCCCGCCAGATTGACCCTATGCGGTTCGACTTTATGCCTTAGCGAAACCGGTAATATCTGCAACCCGACAACCCCATCCCCATTTGTCGTATATTCTACATACGTATCACCAAACACGAATTCTGCAAGTATATTTATCCACATGACCTTGACCGGCTCCATATAATAATTTTCCTTTCGAGATTTATATTCCCGCAGATGGCAACCAATGACATTACAATAACAACCAATTCCATCAAATTTATATTTCTTTCCTTTTATTTTTGAAACAGCACCGTAAATCTTAATCTTCCAATAACTGAAGATTTACCATTCTGACTTTAGTTTTGGGAAGACTTTTCAGCATCTCATACGCTGGTTTTATCGTCATATCATGGTTTATTATGCCAAGGCCATCCTGCAATTCCCCGCCAGTGACTGTATTGCGAAAATTGTACCAGAATATTTTTTCGATTTTAGGATGTTTTATAAGCTGGGTATATATTTTTTCAAGATAGATTGCCTGTTTTTCAGGGCTGCCCAGAGTACTTGAAGCCGCACCAAGTTCTGTTATCCAGATGGGTTTATTGTCATCGCCGTTAGCTTTCATTATTTTGCAGGCATTGTTGACAGAATCTAAGGATTTTACAATATGATCTTCCCAAACATGGGCATAAGGGTGAATCGCAAAGATATCGAAGTAGTCTTTTACACCTGCATCATAGAGTTTCTGGAGAGCGTATTCATCTGCGCCTGGCCTTAATACCTGCCAAACGTAAGTCCCATCAAATGCAAGACCTGACATAATAACTTTGTTATTGGGGTCAACTTCTTTTAAGGCTTTGTAAGCAACTTTGAGGTACTCAGCGAATTTAGGCAAATCCGATCGCCAGAACTCCCAGTCGATTTCGTTGCCGATTTCCCAATAAGTAATCCTTCCTCTATATCTCTGGGCAATAAATTTTACATAATTAGACCATGTGCCCCAGTCTTTTGGTGCGTATGCCCAGAAATCTTTATCTTCGGACTTTTCTGAAGCCCATTGTGGGGTGCTGAAAAGAATCAGGTAAGCCTTTAGGCCATCTTTTTCAGCAAGGTCAACTATCAAATCAAGGCGATTTAACTTGGCGGCGATGTATTTGCCTTCCTGGAGCTCGGTATCTGCCCAGGCAGCATCGATACTGAACCATTGAATGCCCGCAGCTTTTAGCATCTGGATGCCTTTTATAACCTGCTGGTCTGTATAGCCACTATTGCAAGTTGTGCCCCAGTCGGGATGGTCGGCAACGGGCTGGCTTGTTATCCAGGAAAAATGCGTGCAAATACCATAAGGTTCGTAATTTTTAGTTTCAACAATTACACCTTTTGCGTTTAGGTCTAAATCTGGCAGGGCGATTATGCAGATATTATCCAGTATAATGATGCCCTTCTTGCCCACACCGAAATGAAGCCTGTAATCATTTACATCCTGAGGGATTATGATATTTTTTTCATGAAAATCGGGATTGCCTCGATTTTCCCTGAATTGCGTTTCTCCCTGGTCAGGTGCCTTAGCGGATTGGGACTTTGCAACAAAGTAAAAATATGAATCTGCTAAATTCACATCGATGACTTTGTAATTGAAGGAAATTTTGTATCTTTTGCCACCTTCCAGCATTAGACCTTTTGGCAGGGTAACAAAAAGGTCGTTTTGTTCCTGTTTGCCTGCCATTGTGTCCATTTTTAAAGAGCGTTTGCCGCTGATAACCTCTGCTGAGTTATCGATTATCGAGGCGTATTGTGAATTGACAGTGTAGCCCTCTACGGATTCAGACTCGAAATCAAAAACCGTCTTACCCTTGCATACATCTTTTTGGTCAATAACAGCACACGAAAGCCCGCAAAATGTCAAAATAATTACTAAAACTGCTAAAATACCGATTCTGGTCTTCATTTTTGTGTTCCTTCCAATTTTTTATAAGAATTAGATGAGAATGCCTCTCTCTAAATTAGTACAATATAAGCCGCAAGTTGTGGGTAATTGAAAGCATTTCGTATCCTTTACAAATCTTGAATAGGTTCGAATATTTCAGTTTTGATTAACTCGATTGTTTTGGGGCAAACGTGTACCCAGACCGTTTCTCTTTGCAGACATCTTTTGTGTGCTGCACTAACGCATCCGCCTCCTCAATGCTGTGGACAGTCGCCCGAATAAATAGCCTGCAGGGGTCAAGCCGGCTGCATAACACCTCGATTTCTTTATGCAAATTCACATCGTCGCCATGCCCGGGAACATAGTACAACTGTACAGATTTACCAGCAGCCTGTATCCGGCAAAGCATATCCAGCCACTGTGACGGTGGCGGATTACCCGCGCCCTGCATCCATTGTACACAGTTGAGCCTGGGAATTTCAAGCAGCCTTTCGAGGTAACGTATCTGGCCGGGACCGTCAAGGTGATATAGAGTTACGTTGGGGTACTCGATGCATTTTCGCGTATCCTCCATGCAAAATTTATCAAACAGCTCTTCAGAAATCATGCACGTTACATCATTATGACCGACACACATAAAACGCTGATCGCTCCACCCCAAAGTCCAGTTGGATGTTCCCTGTCCACCGGGCAGGATGATGTCGGATGCCGTATCGAAAATATACTTAAAGAGTCTGGTCATCTCTTTCATTGGTTTAATAAGCATTGCAGGCTCGGAAAACATATCTATAAACAGGTTTTCATGCCCTCTTATGGCGGCAAGCCCGTCTATCCCACAGTGCAGATCGGGATAAGCCGTTACCCATTTGTCTTTGCCCTTCTCGACCGATGCGGCTAAAAGCTTAAGATACAGCCGCCACCATTTGTTGCCGCTGTCTATCTCAAACTGCTGATGCTTGGACCAGTCGACCACAAAAGGTTTCACCCACGATGTGAATTGAGCCACACGCAATTCCATTTCACATCCCAGCCATGCGGCAAATTGATCCGGACCAAACCATGGATTGTACACAGGCAGCGCATCGCCCCCAAAATATGTGCGTGCCAGCTCATTTTCGGCGTGCGCTATGGCCAAATCGACATTAGTCCACTTTTCATTGATATCCGACGGATCAGGTAATTTTGGTACAGCCTTGTTTGCGTCTGGCGCAGTTATCCACATCAGCGGGTATTCTTCCAACTGGTTGTTCCAGAAAGACTCGTTGCGCAGGCAAGCCCTGGCCAACGGCTCATCTTTTATCCATGGTGTTCGCATTTTTTATACCTCTCTGAAAAACAATTATATATTCACAATAGTTCGTATTTCTTCGCTGCCTTTTCAACCCGACACATAGAAACCACTATGCTCTGTTAAAGACCGTCATTTCGATGTATGTACCAGAACAATCTGGTCAATTCCAATATTATTGTCTTGTCCTTGAATATTTTTGGCGGTTAATGAGATTCGCGATAGTCCTTCGGGAAGCTCGTACTCGCCAAGACTGATTTTCTGCATCACATGACCACCCATAATGCTTGTTTTACTATTAACAGAAGGGGATGTTCTGGCATCAAAAATATCTGCATGGTGATTGATAACCGTTATTTTCTTATCATCTGCCGATTTAGTTGTATGATACCGCATAATAGCGGGCTGGTCGTTCACCGTCGCGGCAAATTGGCCATAATCAGCGCCACGTGTAACAAGAAGATCGACGCGATAACGCTCCTGCTTTTCGACCTGAACAGTAAAGGTTATAGAATCATTATCTTTGGCCGGCATAAACAGTATCTGCCCTTTACCTGTCCAAAGATTAAACTTTTCTTTTGCCGCAAGCTCGCTTCGCTGCTGCAGCCTTGCCGACGAGCCTTCAGATGTTGCATACGCAAGCTTTTCCGCTTCAAGCCAAATAGCTCTGCTGCCATGCATATTGGTATAGATATACAAGCTAATAATCAAACCAACGCCCATCGACCACCAAAGCGGCAAACTGCGAATTCCGCCGTATTTGCCCTTTTTATTCTCAAGCACACCCAGCGCGCTTTTTGTCCAAATAACGCCTTCAAGCTGCTCTTTCGTTTTTGGTTTCGTGAACAGCGACAGCATAACTAACAGAATAATCGACAATACAAAAATCACGAAGGTATGATGCATAAAATTATCATACGGCGACAGAACGGGTATCAACGGAAAAAGAACGAATTTCACCAACGGTAAAAATATCACAAAACCGACAATTAAAGTAACCGTAGCAGCCACAGAAGTCGCGCCTCGCCACAGTATGCCAACGAGAAAAATTGCCGCGATAGGCGGAGCAATATAGAAAAATACCGTTTGAATAAGCTGAAAAACAGTGATACCAGGCTGAAAGGCAAAAATCAACCCGATGATAACACCTACAACCATAATGACTATGCTGCTGATTCTGCCGACAAGATGCAATTGGTGGTCTGTGGCATCGGGCCTGAAAATAGATTTATAAATATCCAGTGTAAAAATAGTTGATGACGAATTAGTTATCGCGCTTAGCGTCGAAAGAATCGCGCTCGCCAATCCGGCAAGTACAAGCCCGACAAGACCGGACGGCAGAAATTTACTCACCATATACGGCCATGCCTGGTCGCCGTCGCTGATATTGCCCTGAAAAAGATAAAAGGCCATAATTCCGGGGACAACAACAATAAACGGCAGAAACGCTTTACTGATTAGCGCCATCACAACACCCATGCGGCCATCCCATTCGCTGCGGGCACCAAGACATCGCTGCACCATAAACTGATTCGCACAGCAGTACCACATGCCGACAGAAAACATGCCCAGCGTAATGCCCGTCCAAGGTGCCATTTCGTGGGTGGGCGGATAGAACACAATAAACTTTTCCGGCAGATCATTAAAAATATTTTCAAAACCGCCCGAATAATACAGCCCGTAAATAGTAACAATCGTACCCCCTATCATAAGCAGACAATATTGCAGGACATCCGCCCAGACAGCAGAGAGAAGCCCGCCATAAACAGTGTAAATGCCAGCCGCTGCTGCAATGACCACTATACTGGCCCAAATCGGAATACCTGGAAAGAAGACATTTATCGCCTTTGCGCCAGCAAATAAAACACCGCCGAGCATCGCAATTACCAGCCCGACAATCATCACGATAGCATAAATGTATCGGCAAGTACTGTTAAAACGCCGTTCGAGAAATTCCGGCATCGTGGCAACATTGCCTCGCATATAAAAAGGCAGGAATATCCAAATCAATGCGGAAAACGTAATCGCGTTCCCCCATTCCCAATTAGCAACCGCCATTCCATATAGAAACCCCCAGCCGACCATGCCTATAAAATGTTCGGTTGATATATTCGAGGCGACAAACGATGCACCAACGGCGTACCACGGAAGCTTTTTCGATGCGAGGAAGAAATCCATTGCGGACTTCGTTTTGCTTCGTGCAGCAACAATAACCGCAAACATCACAACTCCAATAAAATAAGTACTGAAAATCAATATATCCAAGATACTTAAGTGCATTTTATGCTCCTAATCTTCAACTAATTATTTCAATGCGTACTTTTTAACCGCCGTTTCAATCGAAACATTGTTTTTGAGCACATCGATTAGTGCCTTCTGTAGTTCTATAGGCTTGGAAGACTGAATAACATTTCTACCAAATACAATACCGGCAGCGCCAGACTTAATTTCCTCCTGAGCAAATTCAAGAGCCCCAACATCTGTCGGCAGACGCTTGCCGCCAAGTGCAAGTATCGGCGTCGGGCAGCCGGCAACAACTTCCTCAAATTTGTGAGTATAAAAGGTCTTAATGACATCGGCGCCAAGTTCATATAAAATACGACAGCCTATTTTCACTTCAGAATGCATCTGTTCCGGAGAAAGCTGCTCATCATTAACAGGGAAGTACTCGCCGATAACCGGCATGCCCATCTCATGAGCCTGTCCGCAAAGTTTTCTGAAAACTTCGATATTTTTCGCATCGCGTTCCTGACTGCCCGTTTGCAGAGACAGAGAAATAAGCACCATTTGAGCGCCAGTTCGCAAAGCTTCGGCAGGCGTAAATGCCTGAACGGTATCACCAGAATGATAATTCCAGTCAAAACAATAAATGGTTGACCAGTTTATTCTCACGACGGGCATCGGTGAATTACGATGACCGCAAAGAGCCGGGCCAATATCTCGCAGCATACCAGGCGAAAGAAGAACCGCATCAATTTCAGGATGAATACGAGACACCAGCAACGGAACATTATCAACACCTGGTATTGGCCCATCAAACATTCCGTGGTCGAAGGCAACAATGATTGCCGGACCTGTGCTGAAAAAACGAGAAAGAAATAAATTTTTTGACATAAAAGCTCCTTAAGCTAATTCAAGATTAATACCAATTTTTTTAATTATTTTTACAGTTTTTGAACTAAGCTGCGAATCGGTTATAAGCAATTGATACTCTTTAGGAGTAAACACCTTGCACATTCCCTTTTTGCCAAACTTACTGCTATCGGCAACAACCACCACCTGTTTGGCGATTTTGGCCATTTGCCTATCAAGATTTAAAACCCGCAAATCATCGGTGTATGTGGTTGCAGTTTCATCAAAAGCATCAGCGCCAACAAATGCAATATCACAACTGAATTGAGCCAGATTTTGTTCTGTAAGCGGGCCGTGGATATCGGGAGACCCCTTTCGCAAAAAACCGCCCAACAGGATAGTCTCGATATCATCGACGAATTGCAGTTCCGATACGATTGCCAGTGATGTTGTTATCACGGTAACTTTTCGGTTGGATGCCATTGCTCTGGCAATTTCAAGCGTTGTAGTACCTGTATCAAGTAAAACAACCTGACCATCTGAAATGTGTTTAACCGCCTTTGCAGCAATCGCACGTTTCTGCTCAAGATTCTTTTGCTGATTTGCCTTGAAAGTAAATTCAAAAGTAAGCCGTCTAGCCAAAGCCGCCCCGCCATGCGTACGGATAACTTCGCCCTGTAATTCGAGGATTTCTATGTCTCTCCGAACGGTCATCTCGCTTACGTCAAATCCCGATGCGAGTTTTGACACAAACACCTCGCCATTTGATGTCAATTGCTGACGAATAATTTCGAGACGCTGCGTTTGACTTATACTATTACTGTTTCTTGCCATATTATATATTCACCGTATTCCAGCCTGTTAGTTTTGATATTCTGTCAACGACATCCCTGCAATCGCCGCGGACAAGTACAAGATGATGACTGCCTCCGTTATATGCATACGATGTGAGCAATTCACGAACATCAGGATTTTGCGGCTTAAATATAGCACGCGGACCATCCACCGCCGGCAGATGCTCATCTTCTATCACACCTTCGAAGCAAATAAGCCTTCCCTGTCCATGTGAATCAGCATTAAGGTTAATTAACGTTGCGGGTCCGGGAGAAAACTCAAAATCCATAACAACAAATTCGGCCTTATGCTTATCCTGAAAAGAACTGGCTCGCAAAATCGGCTTTGACCTGGCCAGAAGCGGATTGCCTTCGCCCCAATGCCGAAGCACAAGCCTGTTATCCAAATATCCAACTGAAAAAATTTCACTAAAACTTGCTTCTAAACCGGCAGATAATACTCCACGCAAAAATGCGGCCGTAACCCAATCACCTTCGCCTGCATAACCAAAGCCATCCTCCATTAAAGTACAAGCAGCCAAGTGCAACGCATCAGCAATACCCGGGTCGTTGCAGAGTGTCATAAAGTTAATACCAACAGCCTGCGAGTTGTTCTTTTTGAGCAGTCCCCTAAGTGCAAGTTCGTGGCGAACGGCTTTGTTCAGCAATGCCTCGCTTAAGCCTTTATCAATTTCATAACTACTGCGGATATGCCTGACCCTGTCGGTAATTTTTCTTTCACTAATAGAAACAGCGGAGTTAATAAACTCGGCCATACTTATCGAACACTTTTTAACGCCAAGCCGGGAAATAAATTTTCCATCACCAATCTGTAAATCGAGCATATCCTCGAAATGTCCGCCAACACTAACGGGATTTGATGTCTTCATTGCATAAAGTACATGAGCAGCTTTTGCCCAGACAAGCAATTCTTTCTTAAATTCCGGCTGATGATGATGTCCATGAATAACACCAAACGGCCTGTTATGTTTTATCAATACGTTTGCAACATCCTGCAAACCATGTACGCCATGATTAAGCAGCACGCAATCAAAATCATACTGAGCGGGCTTTAGCTCTAACATCGGCTGAGCAGGCCAAAGCACAATCGGCAATTGTGATTCCAACAACGCTGGAGCGACCTGACCACTGGGCGCATAACTCACAAGACCAATAACAATCAACTCTGCCCCGTTATCTTCCGCCAGCTTTATTTGCTGTTTTATTTCAGAATCTTTCGAGCATACAGGGAAAATTTTAAAATCAATGTTTGAATCAGATAACTCTTTACCAATCTGCAGAGCAAACTTATTCAGTTTCCCTCTTAAATCAGGAAGAAGCCTGTTGTAAAGATCCGCCATAACCGGTATAAAGCCAATATTTATTTTCATATCATACCTCTCTAATCAACTAACCAATGCCCAGCCGTTTTTCTCTATATATTCTTTCTGTACTTCGTTATACCACTGTCGATACTCGTTGCTACGTTGTGGACGATATATTTTTTTATTTCCAGGTATTTCGGTAATACCTTTCTCATTCGTTACGGCCTGTCTTGCCATCAACGCCGCTCCGTACGCGGTAAACTGCTGAAATTCGACAGTCTCAACAGTCAATCCGGACATATTTGCAATTATCTGCGGCCAGACAGAACTCGCGGCTGCTCCACCGGTCATAACAAGCTTGTTTATTGCGGAAGTCAGCTTCAGTCTTTGCAGATTGAAGAAAATAATTGCGGCAACAGCCCACATATAATCCCTTATGGATTGGGCTGGATTTTGATGATTCAATCCAACTGCACCATCAGGAGTGATTGTCAAATCAATGGCTTTTTCAAATTCGTTTAACTTCTCAAAACTAATACCAACTTTATGAAGCAGCCACTCAAAATGCTGTCCTACCGGTCCAAGGGTAATAATGAAACCATATCCATTGTGTAAATTTCTGCCAGGGTGGACATTATAAGCCTTATCATAAAACGGATGAGAACTTCGACCATTTAAGACCCATGCAGTGCCGGTACAAAGAATGGCGGAATTCTTCTGAACATTCGCAGCTTCCATCGCAGCATATTGGTCGTGCGAACTTGTTACTAAATTAATTTTGCCTGACAGCGTTTTGACACTATCAAGTATTACGCGTATTTTTGATTCCACACTGCTCATAGCTGATGGAACACAATCAGCCCATCTTAAAATATCCTTAGACCACTGCTGATTTGCAAAATCAAAAAAACCTGTTATCTGAGCATTTGTAATATCGGTAATAGTTTTTTTGGCCAACTGAGATGTAATATAGTCCGGCACAGTTACAATATGGCTGTATTGTTTGAATCCAGAATTATGCAGATTCCGGAGCTTGCCGATCATAAGATAACTAAGAGGCTGCCAGCCTGTCTGCCTGTAAAATTTGTCACAACCAATATCACTGACAAGCCCCGTAACTACTTCCGATGGGGCATGACCAATCCATAGCCAGGCCTTATCAACAGGCCTGTAATCACCATCAAGCAGCACAAAACTGCCACCCTGCGTAGTCAACGATACATAGACCTCGTTACCACAAAAATGCTTTTCAAATGCTTTAAGTACCGCATTAAAATGCCTCATCCAGATGTCAGCATCAAGCCTGTCAGCATCCTCTCTGGAGTCGTGACTAACGCCGAATATATCGACAACCGTCAGGGAGCCATCCAGAAGCACCGCTTTGGTGTTAGTAGTACCTAAATCTATGCCACAAAAAAACATTTATTACAGCCTATTTTAAAAACAAACATTATTGCACATATTCTAACATACGGTATAATCAGTTGCAATATATTTCTGTTAGAGTTAAGGTAAAGAATATGAAAGAACAGTCGCTATTAACTATCACAAATCACGACATTGACTTCTACAATCAGGAAATCAGGTCATTCCTGCCTGATAAAATTTTCGACTTCCATACGCATATATGGTTAGAAAAACACCGTACCGCCCAGCCACAATCCGAAACCCGTCTTACAAACTGGCCAATGCGTGTCGCTAAAGAAAACAGCATTGAAGACCTTGTTGCTACTTATAACCTGCTTTTCCCGGACAAAACGGTTCAGGCTCTTATCTTTTCATTAGCTGAAAATGGCGATGATATGGATATTCTCAATAATTATACTGCCCAGTCAGCTCAAAAAACAGGATTTCCGGCATTATTGTTCAGCCATCCAGGCTGGAGCGGCGAACATCTCAGGTCTTTGCTGATAAAAGACAATTTTCTGGGCATAAAAGTTTACCTGTCCTTATCCCCTGCCTATATCCCTACTGCGGAAATAAGAATTTTCGATTTCGCCCCGCCGCACCATCTTGAAGTAATAAATTCCCTTGGCGGAATACTAATGCTGCATATACCCAGATCACAGCGTTTAAAAGACCCTGTAAATCTGGCACAAATCATCGAAATTGAACAAAAATATCCAAAAATCAAATTAGTTATCGCCCATGTAGGACGAGCATACTGCAACGAAGACATCGGCAACGCTTTCGAGGTTTTGGCCCAAACAAAGAATCTCTTTTTTGACATCAGCGCAAACAGCAATGAAGATGTTTTCGAGCAACTCATAAAAACAGTCGGCCCCGATCGTATTCTCTTTGGCTCTGACCTGCCGATACTGCGTATGCGAGCCAGACGCATAACTGAAAATGGAGTTTATGTTAATCTGGTACCTAAAGGTCTGTATGGCGACGTATCAGGCGATAAGAATATGCGTGAACTAACCGGCAGCGACGCAGAAAATTTAACATTCTTCATATATGAAGAAATTGCCGCATTTAAACGTGCCGCACTCGCCGCCAATCTAACCCCTGCGGAGATTGAAGATGTCTTTTACACAAATGCCAATCGCATAATATCGTCTGCAAAATTATCCGTTGGTCAATTTTAGATAACTCTAAAAAATACCGGCAAACGCCCTCGGATGACCTGGACGATTATCGCCCGTTTATTTCCAATTCATCGGTAATAATCCCTATTATCGCCTTAAAGACCGCTTCCTGCGCCTTGGAAATCGATTCCTTATACAATGCCTCGTATGGCTGCCGAATCGCGGTGGCAATGTTAATCTTGGCAATGCCGTGCCTGATGCCGTCAAGGATGTATTCTTTGCGGATGCCGGTGCCGCCGTGAAGAACCAAAGGAACAGAGACCGCCTTGTTGATTCTGTCAAGATGTTCTATATTGAGCCTGGCTTCGACTTTTTTCTGTTCACGCGTCGCTGCACTAATTGCGCCGTGGATGTTGCCTACCGCCACCGACAGCCAGTCTGTGCCGGTTTCATCGACAAACCGTTTCGCTTCATCTGGTGAGGTAAATCCCTTGCCCGATGCGAACAGCTCTTCGTATGGTGGGATCGGGCCGGGCTCATGGCCCATCACCGCCCCAAGTTCCGCCTCAACAGGAATGCCGGCCTTGTGTGCCATATCGGCCGCTTTTTTGGTTGCCGCGATGTTTTCCACAAGCGACAGCCGTGAGCCATCTACCATAATGGATTCATACCCAAGATTAACCGCTTCGGACAGAATTGCATAATAATCTACAAGCTTGTTGTCCTCATCTATTACGGGGACATGGTCAAGATGAAGTCGCGTGAACCGCTCATCCTTAACACGTTGGTATTCATCATAAACGGCTTTCATGCTTTTGGACTCAAACTTTTCCCACTCCAGCCGGGCAACCGTAATAAGTCCAAAACATCGAGTCTCGCGCAACGCACGCATCACCGGCTCCATCATCGGAAGATATGGGATGTTGAACGCAGGAACAACTGTGCCTGACATCCACGCATCTGTCATAATTTGTTTTGTCGTTAGTTTTGCAGTCATATTTATTCTATCCTTAAATTTTT
>Ga0209417_1003479_pt1 | contig 20996 bp, 4 predicted proteins | sample RifGroF2_FD_184002 | JGI IMG/M metagenome (GOLD analysis project Ga0209417, IMG submission 184002) | Groundwater microbial communities from Rifle, Colorado, USA - Groundwater F2 (SPAdes) (version 2) | ecosystem: Environmental > Aquatic > Deep subsurface > Groundwater | place: Rifle, Colorado... | reverse complement strand
TTGATTATTTAAAAATATACGATGGACCGGATACCAGTTCGACATTAATAGGAACGTATTGCGGGACAAGTTTACCCCCGGTAATTACATCAACACATGCAACAGGAGGGATAACCTTTGTATGGCATTCCGATATCAGCATAACGGGTGCTGGTTGGGCAGCAGATATTGCTATGCTTGATTCAAAACCATTTGCAGAAGCAGGATCAGACAAATCAATATGTCCGGGCATTGGAACACAAATAGGAGGCAGTCCATCGGCCAGCGGTGGCAGCGGAACAGGATACACATACCAGTGGACACCGGCTACAGGTCTTAATTCTGCTACTGATGCCAATCCGATTGCAACACCGGACAGCACTATGAAGTATTATCTGGTGGTTACGGATGGAAATAATTGTACCTCTCTAACAGACAGCATGACCTTAACCGTGAGTGGAAGCAATACGGTATATTTGGCAGATCAGAATAAGGCTGTTTATTTAGTAACAGGAGGCACCTTTTATGACAGGGGAGGAGTAGGTGGAGGATATGTTTATAACGAGAGCGATACCATTACATTTTATCCCTGTGACACTTCAAAATTTGTAAACTTAAACTTTGTATCCTTTGATCTGGAAAACAGTTCTACCTGTTCGTATGATTACATGAAAATTTATAACGGTACAAGTACTTCAGCTTCTTTGATGGGTACTTGGTGTGGCAACCAGAACCCGGGTACGGTAGCCAGCACGAATAGTTCAGGTGCACTTACCGTGGTGTTCCATTCGGATGGTAGTATAACTGGATCGGGTTGGGAAGCAAACATAAGTTTACATTGCAACAGGCCGGTAGCCAATGCAGGAATCGAAAAAGGAATATGCCCGGGAGACAGTATAATTATTGGAGACAGCCCTGCGGCAACAGGAGGAAGTGGAAGTGGTTACACGTACTCGTGGTCGCCAGCATCAGGATTGAGTTCTTCTACAACAGCCAACCCCTTGGCGAGCCCGGCAGCCACCGTGAATTACTCCCTCGTGGTCACGGATGGTGCAAATTGTGCTTCAGAAGCACGAACCATGACCCTGTATGTAAATTCTCCAGAAGAAATTTATGCAGGAAAAAAGAGCGGTATTTATCATGTATCGGGAGGAAAGTTTTACGACAGCGGTGATACAACATCAAGCTATGAATACAATGAAGATTACACAACAACATTTTTACCCTGCAACCCTTATGATAAGATTAGTTTGGTGTTTAACAGCTTTGATTTGGAAACTGCTAGTTCCTGCCAGTATGATTACCTGAAGATATTTAACGGCCCAGATACAAATGCAACATTATTGGGAATGTGGTGCGATACAATACCAGATACCTTACGTTCAACCCACAACAGTGGTGCATTGACGGTTTTGTTTCATTCCGATTACAGTGTAACGGGCAATGGCTGGGATGCAGATATTTTATCAACTGACCTGAGACCTGTTGCTCATGCGGGGAATGATACAAGCATATGTGCCGATGATAGTATCGCAATAGGAGCAACTATAGCAGCAACAGGTGGTACAGGAACAGGTTACATCTATCAATGGACACCGTCAACAGGGCTGAGTTCTGACACAGTACCAAACCCGGTAGCATCGCCTTTGCAAACAACTACATACAGTCTTGTTGTAACAGACAGTAATAATATACCTTCGGAGAGCGACTCGGTTACGGTGTTTGTGAGTGGGGATAGTGTGGATTATATCTTGAATAAAAGCATGATCTATTACGTGAATAGTGGAACATTTTATGACAGCGGGGGAAAAGATGGAAATTACTCAAATAATGAAAATTATACAATTACTTTTTACCCATGTGAATCCCACAAAAAAATAAAATTAACAGGCATATTTGCAAAACTTGGTATTAATGATTCTCTGAAAATCTATAATGGTCCGGAGGCAAATCCTCAGAATTATGTCGGAGCATATCAGAGTGGAACACCCTCATTTACGTCAACCCATGCAAGTGGCGCAGTAACTTTTGTTTTTACTTCCGACAGTCTTGCTGTAGATAGTGGATTTGCAGGAATTATTACAAGCGTATGTGTAGGTCTTTATGCAGATGCAGGAGATCTTTGGGGCGTTTGCTCTGGAATACAAATAGGAGGTACACCAACTGCTTCTGGTGATGGAGCTCCTTTCACATATAGTTGGTCGCCATCTGCCGGATTAAATGACTCAACTCTGGCAAACCCGTTTGCGAACCCAGCCAAAATGGCTACTTATTACTTGACTGTAACAAATACATATGGCTGTACAGCTGTTGATTCGGTTACCATTGTTGTAAGCGGGGACTCAGCCGGTTATTTTACAGATACCAACCGTACAGCTTATGTTAGCGGAGGCTATTTTTATGACAGCGGAGGACCTAATGGGTATTTTGATAAATCAGAACATTACACTGTAACATTTTTCCCTTGTGATTCAATGCAAAAACTGTCTTTCCTTTTTGAATATTTTGATTTAACGCAAACTTACGATTGCACCAATATTTGGCTTAAAGCCTTTAATGGAGCTTCCACATTATCTCCTTTGATTGATACATACTGCTCCACAAATGTACCTGATACAATCATATCAACAGATTCAACAGGAGCAATAACTTTTGAGTTTAATTTTGGAAAAGGGGTTCCACAATGGGGGTGGAAAGCTGAGATTCGGGGGATTTTTATTTGTAATTTTAACGCTGGTCAGGCCATTTGTAGTAACCTTGGTAATGGTTGTGATTCTGATTCAACCAGCGTTACTGCAGAAAATTATGATGGTAATTTAATAAACTGGGAAATTTCATTAGATGGGAAAAACTATTTTCAGATAGATAGCTCTTCTGTAAACCCTCTAATCGTTACAAATCAATACACTTCAGCATATTTTAAAGCAAAAATAGTTTACGAAAATGATACATGTTATACTACTGCAGCCTATTTTCATACAGGGAATAATTATTATGTCAATGACGCATTTATTGATGGTGATAAGTGGTGTACAGCTCCGGGTTCTTCTGTTAATAATGGTTTAACACCGGATCAACCATCAAATTCGATACAATATATTATTAATTCATATCATTTAACTTCTTGTGACACGGTCTTTATTGATAAGGGCACGCACAATGGTGCTGTTATTATTACTCAAGCAGATCAGGGAAGTCAATCCGGGTATGTTGTTTTTACAGGAGTTGGTGAAGGAAAAACAAAAGTTTCTTCTGATTCTATTGCTGATTTTAATATTGCACTAAAAGGGACAAGTTTTATAGAAATAAAAAATTTAATCTCTGATCCTAAAAACACAATTTCAAGTAATTTAGCTATATCTCATTCTTCAGACATTATAATTGACAGTTGTTATTTTATTTCAGTTGCTCCTAAATCAATATGGATTGAAGGGGGAACATCCATACAAAATGCAGAAAGTGAAAACCTGACGATTAAGAATTGTACGTTAAAAACCATACTACAAAATACGACAACAATACAGATAGATGGAAAATGTTCCAACATTAATATTGAGCAAAATAATATAGAATCAAGCGGCAGCGGAAATTCTTATGCTGTTAATGTGAATACGGAGTTTATGGATAATATTTCTTATGCAACAAGCGGATTATTGATAAAGAAGAATATTATAAATGCAATCTCGAAAGGAATAGCAATTAATGGTTCTCAAGCATGCTTAAATGCACTTGAGATTTTTATGAATACAATTAATATTTATGATAAAACATCCGAAGATGGCTATGCGATAAAACTTATGGGTTTAACAGGATTGTCAAATTCTCAAAATAAGGTTTATTGTAATAGAATTAATGGAGGAACAAAGGGATTAAATATTGCAGATAGTGTCAGTTATCTTGTTTGCTTTAACAATTATATTGCAAATTCTACTATTGGACTGTTGGTATCAGACACAAAGGGTGTTGAAAACAAACTATATTTTAATTCATTTTTTAATGATCTCACATCTGTCTTCTATAACCAACAGGGTTCTAATAGTTCCTGGAAAATAAAAAATAATATTATTAGTATTAAAGATATTACAAATAATGGAATTGCATTAAATATTACAGGAAATGGCTTATTTGATGAAATAGATTATAACTTATATTACGCTCCATCAAGTGCTAATATTGTAAAATTCAACTCTACGTTACCAAAATTATCTGAATGGCTGACGATACAACATCAGTTAAGCGGAAACGGGGATGCTCATTCTATAGAAGCATTACCTGGTTTTGTAAGTCCTCTTACAGGAAACCTTGATGTTTCAGAGGGCTCTCCGGTTTATTCAGCAGGTATTTCTATTGAGGGAATAACTTATGACATCAATTTATTTCCTTTCGATAAAACTCCTTCAATAGGTGCGTCCATAGGTATAGCATTAAAAAGAACGGATAATTATGTCATATTAAAAAAGAAACTTGACGGTGGCTTTCATAAGGTCGTTTATGGATTTTTAAATATCAAATTTATTGAGGAATATAGTGTTGATGCAGCAGCATTGCTAAATTATGAGATATTTGATATCAATACAAATCAGCTTGTCGCAGTAACAACAAACTATGCTGTTAAATATGGCGAAAACTGGATTTCTATGGATTTAAGAAATGCCGGATTAACAGAAAATCAATATTATTTACTTAAAGTACTTAATAGCAAAAAAGAGACATTTTATCTCAGATTTAAATATGGTAATACATCACCTGTTATAGTTACAATACCTACACAAATTATGGATTAGTTATGAAAAAAGGAATAATAATAGTTTTATTAAGTGTGATTTTATCTCTGATTGTAGTCTTTGTTTATAATAAGATAACTGCACCAAATGTAGCATATGTTGATTTAGGAAAGTTATACTCTGAATTTTCTCTGAAAAAGGAATTAGAACAAAAATATAAACAAACAAGTGAGCTGAGAAAAAATATTCTCGACAGCTTGAGACTTCAGATTCAAATAAAATCTAAAAATTCTGCTCTTAAGAAAAATGAAAAAGATCAGGCAGAACTTAACCTGTTGAAGGAACAATATTATTATAAGGAGCAACAGTTCACGGAGGACAACAGGGTATTATCTGAAAAATACAATGAGCAGGTTTTAAACCAAATGAATCAATATGTCATGGATTTTAGTAAGGATAAAGCTTATGATTTTGTTTTTGGTGCAAACAGTTCGGGTTCTTTGATGTATGCTTCAAGTGCGTACGATATAACTGAGCAGGTAACCAATTATATTAATGAAAAGTATCAGGGTGTGAAAAAATGAAAAAGTACATAGTTTATATTGTTGTTATCGTTGTCATTTTTTCTTGCAAAAGAGAAAGCATGAAGCCTGCTGAATATTTATCTTGGATAAAAACTTCTGAAGCACAACTTTCTTATAGAAAAACAGTAAATGATATTGTTTTTGAGGCTTTGTATAAACCATCTGAATACCTTGCCTTAAAAGAGTATTCTTCTGAAAGAACTGATACCAATTTTCAAGATAAGAAGTTCAGGGAATATTTAGCAGAGAAGAAAAAATCCATCTTTTTTACTTATCGGATACGACCAGAAGAAAATGGAATAGATATCCTTCATTACAGGGCAGCTAGTGAAAACGTATTTTTTCAGAGAGCAGACTACTATTCATTTAAGGCACAGAATGATTTTTACCTTTTACAAGGGAAAGATACTTTTCCTTGTACTATATATCATTTTGAGCAGAATTATGGGTTAGCACCTTATATTAATTTACTTATTGGATTTGAAAGCCATGGGAAAACTGATGATATGAAACTTGTTTTTTATGATCAGGTGTACCAAAAAGGTAAAATAATTTTTGATATTCCAAAAGAAGCATTATTGAATATTCCTGAATTAAAATTATAAATGATATGTTAAGACGAATTCGAAATAGCAAGATAACAAAGATAATAGCAGTTTATCTTACTTTGTTTTTTGTAAAAGATATTCTCGCTGTTGAGAAAATTTTTGCATTAACAAGCGGACCATCGCAACCCGAAGTGCAAAGTTTTGAGCCGGCACAGACCAATCAAATGGTGGATCCTTTTTCCGGAGATTTTACTTACAACATTCCTTTGTTTGAACTACCCGGCAGTAATGGGGGTTATCCTTTTAACCTTTCGTACCATTCTGGTATTGGAATGGATCAGGAGGCAAGTTGGGTCGGTCTCGGATGGAATATTAATGCAGGTGCAATTAACAGATCTATTCGTGGTTTACCGGATGATTTTAATGGCGATGAAATTATACAAACCCTTGATATGAAAACCAATTTTACTGCAGGTGTGAGTGGTGGTTTAAATTTTGGGGCAGAATGGTTTGGGTATAAGATAAAAGGGCTTAAAGCAGGTTTGGATTTAAAAGTTTATTATAACAATTACAATGGAATGGGAATGGGCCTTGGTTTAAATGTAGGATATAAACCATCAGATAAATTTGGCGCAAATGTTGGGTTCAATTTTGATTCTCAAAGTGGCTCCAGTACAAGTTTAGGAATAGCTTGCGGAAGAGTAGCTTTATCTTTTGGAGCAAGTTCTTTCGGAAGTCCATCTTTTGGAATAAACGTTGCTCATAAGGGTTTTAATAATGTTACGAATAAAAATTATTTTAGTAGTGGCATGAATTTTACAGGTATGTCTTTTGCAGATAATGGCCGAATGCCTGATATTCCTTTTGAAACATTTAATACAAATTTAAGTGGACACTATAGTATGGGTGTTTCTTTTTTTGGGTTATATCCAAATATGGCACTTGGTTTTTTTTGGAACTCAGAGCATATAAAGCATAAAAACAAACCTGTGGCATCTAAAGCTTATGGGTATATGTATCTCGAAAATGCCAATCCTTCTGTAAAAAATCAGGTGATTGATTTTAACAGGGAGAAAGATGTAACCATTACAAAGCGTACACCTAATCTTCCTATGACACATTTGACGTACGATTATTATTCTGTTTTTGGTCAGGGAATTGGCGAAATGTACAGACCATTCAGATCTGAAATAGGTTGTGTGTATGATCCGAATAAACAATCTGTAACCGTTGGTGTTGATGGAGAATATGAATTAGGTATTTGCCATCAGGGATATTCAGGTGCATTAAATACTTCTGTTTCAAATTCTGGAAAATGGTTTGATGACGATTTAGAAACTATTTATAAATTCCGTTCTAAAACGAATGAAGAGCCAGGATACGAGTCTGTGTATTTTAAGTCACATGGAGAAAAAAATTGTTTGCCTTCTAATGAGCTGGCTTTTTTAGGAAACGAAGATGCTGTGAAAGTTCAAGTTGGTTTAGATGATGACGATTGGTATGAGGCATTTGTTTTTAAGAAAGGCGATGCTAAGCCTGCCTTAGAAAATAAATTTGGTACTGTAACTCAAATCGGTCAGAATTCCTATAAAAGACAAGAAAGCAAGCGAATTCCTAGAAATACCGGGATACAAACATTTACTAATAGTGACGTTGAGTTACTAAATGAATATAAAGTTAAATATTTTGAAGTTGGTGCTGATCCAATGACATCAGCAGGAGTTGATTACAGTCGCACTTCAAATCGGTCTGGTCATATCGCAGGTATTACTGCTTTAAATGCATCTGGAATGAGATATGTTTATGCATTGCCCATTTATAATAACAAGAAAATCGAGAAAATTTTTTCAATAAAAGAAAATATCATTGATGGCTCATCAGTTATTGCTGGTTACGATGAGAGCAATGGCTCAGAAGGGTTTAAATATTATAAAAAAGTAGAAACACCTCCCTATGCTTACAGTTATTTGCTTACAAGTGTTTTAGGTGCCGATTATGTGGATGTAAATAACAACGGTCCTGATGAAGCAGATCAGGGATATTGGGTTAAATTTACCTATAAAAAAGTTGCGGAAGACTCTAAATGGCGTTCACCGTTTTCTCATAAAAAAGCCAGCTACAACAGAGGATTACGAAATTTTAAAGACGACAACAGGGCTTCTTTTGTTTATGGGGAAAAAGAAGTTTGGTTACTTGCTAAAGCTGAAACAAATACACACGTTGCTGTTTTCCATGTCTCTAATGATCGGGAAGATGGGCATGGTGTTAGCAATGAAGATGGAGGTCTCGCATCTGATAATAGCTATAAGTTGGATAAAATAAGTCTTTATACACGTCAAAATTTTCAAAACAATGGTCAAGCCATTAAAGAAGTAAATTTTAAATATGAAATTAATGGTATAAATGGAGTAGAAAAATATTTTTTATGTAAAAATGTGTATAATAATAATGCTGAAAGTGGCGATAAAGGTAAACTGACCCTCCTACAGGTTTCTTTTTCATACGGCACAAGTACCAAAGAGCATCCCTACAAATTTACTTATAATTTAGGTTTAACAGGGTTCAATGAATATGATGAAAATAAATACGATTGCTGGGGAAATTATAAAAGTATAGCGAGTCCAGATGTCTTTGAGTTTCCTTATGTAAATCAATCTACTGTTGAAGCTACAAGAAAAGCAGAAGCATCTTTATGGAATCTTGAAAAAATAGAATTGCCTTCAGGGGGTAAAATTAATATTGAATATGAAAGCGATGATTATGCGTATGTACAGCACAGAAAAGCAGCGCAGTTGTATAAAATTTTGAGTCTTCATAATGAGGGTAATGAGATTTATGATAATAATCATTTTCCATCAGATGATGTTGATTATATATATATTAACCTTGATGACCCCAACCTAACAGATGAACAATTCAAAGAAAAATATATTGAGGGACTAAAACGTAATGGTGAATATCAGCTGTATTTTAAAGTTCTTACTGAATTGCGCTCCAATGTATATGAATACATATCAGGCTATGCAGATATTGACATCAATAATTGCGGTATTGATGAAAATGGAAAAGGAAAAATTGCTGTAAAAAAAGTTAAGAACACAATTGGTTTGCATAATAGATATTATCACCCTTTTGCAGCAGCAGCATGGCAATTTATGAAAACAGTAAAACCTCAATTACTTACAGCGGGGGGAACCTTCGACGATGAGGATCCTACAAGTGGATTAGATAAAGCTTTGAAGATAAAATCTATGCTTGGGCTTTTTAAAAGTTTTCCACTTGTGTTCAGAGATTACACAAAATATTGTTTTGACAGGTTGTATGGGAATAAGATAGATTTAAGCAAATCCTGGATTAAGTTATGCAATGCTAAGGGTAGGAAATACGGAGGAGGCAACAGGGTTAAGCAAATCTATATTTCTGACCAATGGAACGAAATAACCGGTTCTGAAGAAAATGCTATTTATGGGCAAAATTATGATTATACAACAAAAGATGATAAGGAAAATCTCATAAGCAGTGGTGTGGCAACCTATGAGCCTATGACAGGTGGGGAAGAAAATCCTCTTAAATATGCAAAAAAATACACACAGGATGCACAATTATTAAAATCGCCGCATAGTTTATTTTTTGAATATCCTGTAAATGAATCATTATATCCTGCACCTTCTGTGGGCTACAGCAAGGTAACCATTACCGGATTGAAAAGATTTAAATCTTCTACACCTTCTGAAGAATACAAACCTTATGGTACAGGCGCTACCGTACATGAATTTTATACATGTAAAGATTACCCTGTAATAACAGATGAAACGCCCATAACGAATGAAAATGATTTTCATTATATACCGGTTCTTATTGGGGGAGTTACACGTACATCTGTTGTTGCTAGTCAGGGCTATGCAATTAAGCTGAACGATATGCACGGGAAACCAAAAGCTGTTTATTATTATCCGCAGGATAAAGATGGTCTTATTCAGTTTGACAGGCCTACGGCTTATACCCTTTATGAATATCAAAGCAATGATATTGTTTATGATGGGTGCAATGTAAAGGAGTTGAATAATATTGTTCCAAAGGTGTTAAGTGAGAACAATACACTACTGGAAAATATGATGATGGGAGTGGAGTATGACTTTTTTACAGATTCACGCATGGCAACATTTCAGGAAACAACGGGAGGAGCAAGTGTAAACGTTGATTGGAGTATTTTATTTCCATCTCCTGTTTTAGTTCCATTTCCTTCATTTTGGCCTAAATTAAGCTATTACAGTACTGACATTCGCTCTATTACCACCAATAAGGTTATTTTCAAATCAGGAATATTATCTAAGGTAACCAGTTTTGACGGTTATGCCATTACCAGCGCTCAAAATTTGGTGTACGATAAATCAACAGGGCAGCCTGTACTTACTGCAACCAATACCCAGTTTAAAGATCAGAAATTTCAATACCAGTCGCCTGCATATCACAGCTACGAGGGTATGCGACCTGCTTATGAAAATTTAGGTTTTGAATTTTCTGCAACAACAGACGGTAGTCCGGTTAACAATATTTACAAATTTACAACTAATTCCTCCACAAATGTAGATATAGCTGGTTATGTTAACAACGGACTACTTTCTCCCGGTGATGAGTTTGTAATTGAAGGTTCAGGAGGTAAATTTAAAGCATATTTTATGGGTACTTATCATACTTCTGCAACAGAAGTTGACTACAGATTTTATTGTGAAAATTTAAACTTAACGGGAGGGAGTTATACTTTCTTAAATACACGCTCTGGCAAAAGAAATATGATGGATGCAGTTACTGCCAGTTATGTAACATTGGAAAACCCTTTTTCAAATAATACCATTTCCTTCGGAAATTTTACTCGAGATTATGACCCCTTGTCTATTTCTGTCCCTAACCCAGATGTACAAGATTTAATGACTCTGTTTAACGGGGCTTGGCATTCAAATGTTAATAATACCTTTGTTTATAGTGGGATGCAATGTGTTTGGAATGTAAGTGATCATTCATTTTCTGTAACAACAAATGCCTATTGTGGAATAGGAGGTACTGTTACTAAAAAATATATTCTCAGGGATAAAAATGGTGATTTCCCATCAACGGCTCCTTGTACTTATAATAGCAATTGCACTGTTGATAATCATTTTGAACTTGTCCCTCTTACTTACACCCCTAGTTTAAATCCCAATGAATTAGACTTTGATTATACCGGATATCATTTTCTTGTGCAGGATATAGGTTTGTTTTCTCATGAATTGTTTTTGCACGTTCAACAAGATGTAATAACCCAACTACTCTCCAGAAATTTCCCATTATTTGAATTCCAAAAGGTGCTTTCTGCCAATGCGGTAAATTATTATGATTTGCATCCCAAGGATGAAATAGTAACAGATAAATGTATGTATGCTACCGGAGAGAAAGGGATTTGGAGTGTTAACAAAAATTTTGATTATTTTGATCAAAGAACAAATAGTTTAACAGCGTTTGATAAAGATAATCCGAATACACCACCTGCAAATACAAATACGAGTTTAAAGAATGATGGAATTTTTTCCGGGCTGCGGATTCCGGGCTTTGAGGCTGCAAGTCAGCATTTCCAGCGATTATTTTATTCATGGGTAAAAAAAGCGCATATAACAGCTAATTCGAGTCGTGGTTTTGATGCTGAAAGCCGCGATGTTTTAGGCCAGTACAGCGCAAACCTTTTCGATAGTTTTGATTTTGTTATTGCGAAAGGGGTTAATACCCGAAAAAATACTTTTGCGAGTGAAGGCTTTGAAAATTATCCTGCATTTTCAATAACTACCATAAACCCCTTAGAAGAATGTTTTGGAAATCTTGTTTTTCATGACTATAATGCATTTAGTTATTACACCTATTACGATGTCCGAAGTGCAGAAACAGATTTTGATCTGGCGACTTTAAATAACCAATATGGAGTAATTGACAAGGTCTGGTCCGCAACTGATAATTCATTCAATGCCATAATTTGGCTGCAATCCGATGTTTTACGAAATTCTAGTGGCTCTATATTATTGAAGCCATTCTCTATTGAGAAAAGAGTAGTATCTAGTATTAATGCTCAATCTACACCCGATTTCAAGCCCTATTTCCAGCTTTCAGATATATTTAATCCTGTTGATCATAGAATTTTAAGCAACCCTTCATTAACATGGCATGGCAAAATTGGCTTATTAAATACTGCCGCAGTTTGTACCTCTGGTAATGATTTCAACCAGGTGTCTATTGATGAAACAGAAGCCCACTCAGGGAAGAAATCTTTAAAAATAGTGAATGGCACATCAATTTTCAAACAGCCGCTTTTGAACCTTAAAGATGTTTGTGATAATCGTTACATCGTATCAGGATGGGTTAAAGTGAAAAGCTCTTCGGGCAATAATACTGTTAAGACACCAAATTATAAATATCTGAATACGGTTGTTTTTAGTCCTACGGGAAGTACTACTGCGCTTTTACCAGCAAGTGCATTTAAAGGCAGCGTTATTGATGGCTGGCAAAAATTTGAGCTTCTAATTTCTGCAAATGATGATTATTTTGATCTTAAAATGGGAACACTGAATGCTTATTTTGATGTTTATTTTGATGATATCAGGATCGCTCCCATTAATTCTTCTGTACAAGCTTATGTTTATGATTATACAAACTACAGGCTCAACGCAATATTAGATGAAAATAATTATGCAACCTTCTATTATTATGATGAGCAGGGAAATCTATTCTTAACAAAGAAAGAGACAGAAAAGGGCATTAAAACAATAAAAGAAGTACGTAGTAATTTATTAAAAGCGCAAAATTAATGAGATTTGTTTTTCTTACATTATTGGTTTCTTTTATTTTTTCCATTAAGCATGGGAATGCTCAGGATCATGCAGCATTTTTAAAAGAGTGTTTTGAGCTTTATCAGGCAGAGTCTTATAAGATAAAACTAAAATACAGTATTTACAATGGAAAATCTGATGCTCCTGTTTCAAAAGAAATTCTTATATTGAAAAAAGGGAAAAACTATTTAACAAAAGATAGCTACAATCAGGTATTGCTGAGTGATAAATACAAACTTATGATGAATAAATCATTTAAAACCATATCTATTGGTTACAGGGAGCAGGAAGAGTTTAATGCTCCATCATTACAGGGTTTAAATCTTGACAGCATTATAGGTAAGGGCACACAGATAAAATGTATTAGTAAAAATGGGGCAATACATTTTTACCAGATAGTAAATAAAGAAATGCCGGATTTAAAAACAGATATCTATATTGATACAGAGAAGAAAAAAATTGATAAGGTAATTTATCATTCAAATGATAAGGAAAACACAGGTTATTCGATGATAGTAATAAATTTTACGGAAACAGATTTTAGTCCGAAATTTCGTAAAAACGAGTTTGATGTTTCGCAGTATGCAGTGAAAAAGAATAACAAGTGGGTGGCAGCAGACGATTATGCCGGATACAGAATTATTGGTTCATGGTATTAAAATTATAAAAATATGAATATGGGAAGGTTACTCATAATTGTACTTTGTTTGATTACTGTATATAGCTATGCAGGAGACAATACAATCATTAAAAATTTATATAAATCAAGAATCAGGACGAATAGCATTCTGAAACTAAAAGATGAGCTTCGAAGCGATGAGCTTAATACTCAGGGAACCGAATTGCTCGAATTCTATGCGAATCGAAAAACAAAGGTACGTTTATCTTACCCAAGAAATCTGAAGAAAGATATTCCAGAAAATGGTTGCTGGCAATATATCGTTTCATTTACTCTTACATATCAGGTGCCTTTGGTTATTGGGTCAGGAACTGTTGTTACGCCTGAACAAACTCTGTCAATTGCTTATAAAGGAGAAAACAGCATTTATGAAGCTATGAGTGTTTTTGATATTAACAGTCCGGATGTTATTTTAAGAGTAACAAATTTAACGGCTATGTTTTATCCGAATTGCGGAGCAACAGAATCAGTTATTACCACACCCTATTTATCTCAATTATTACCCAATGATATTAATCTGGAATTAATGATTGAAACAACAAGATATAAAGATATTGCTAATACTGTAATAAGTCCCGGTGTAAATGGAAATTTTACTACAGCAAATAATCTGGGCACTATCAATTGGTCTTATATAGAAGGCGCAGAGCAATATGAGCTTGAGTGGGTTTTTATTGATGCAGAAGATAATATTATTGATAACCAGCCCAGCGGTTTTGTTTGGGAAACGGATATTTTTAAATACAAAGAACCAGTACGTGTTGAAACCGCTTTGCATAGTTATGATATTGACCTTGTGTATCCGAACGGGACATTATTTTTCAGGTATAGACCCATTGGAAAATATTTTCAGGATTTACCTGAATATAATTTTTCCGGCGATTGGATTTTTATCCCTTCTACTGAAACAAACAAAGGGTTTCCAATAAATATTGCAGATTTCGATAAAAACTGGCAATTTCAGGCATCGTATGCCGAAGAAGGTAAACAGAAAGGTATAATTAGTTATATGGACGGTTCTTCAAGGGCCAGACAAAATATAACTTATTTGAATACGAATAATACATCTGTTGTTGGAGAAACCAAATACGACAATGAGGGAAGGGGGATCGTTAATTTTTTGCCTACCCCAATCGGCTCAAGAGATTTTAAATTTCAAAGCGGATTTAGTATCAATACATTTTCAAAAGAAAATTATGACAATACTGCCAATGTTGCACCGTCTTTACTGGGTATAAATTTAAAGCCTGAAATATTTTATAGTGATAATAATATAACAAATGTGTTTATTAATCAAAATAGTGATGTGCAATATAGTCCAATCCATACGGGTTACATTCCACAATCAAACGGCTATCCGTATTCCATCACACGTTTTACATTGGACAATACCAACAGGGTGGTTTCTAAAACAATTTTCGGAGATATGTTCAAAGAAGGGGGAGGAAAAGAAAAGCAGTTTTTTTATTCGAGTACGAATGATGACGAGCTACGACGTTTATTCCCTAAACAATATGAAGACCTGAATGCAGAATTTTACAAGAAGGTTTATGAAAAAGATGAAAACGGGCAAATTACCATAAAATACCTTGACCAAAATAATAAAACCATAGCAAGCTGTGTCTCCACAGTGAAACCAGACAACTTATTATCTGCAGGAGGGGATATAATACTTACAGGAAATCTTTCTACCACTAATGCCGGAAATTCGGCTTATTTTAAAAATTCAGTAAACACGGTATTTAATTCAGTATTTTTGAATGACCCTTTAGTTGATCATTCTTTTTTTACTTTTAAATATTCATTACCAGCCTGCACATTAGCCTTGAGCACTGCGCTTCATAATCCTTTAACAGGAGATCAGGAGTGCAGCTTCACCACAACTGTGAATTATAAATATAAAGTTAAATTTAAAATTTATGACCCAGATGGGGGTTTAATTCCTATATCAAAAGTTACAGAAATATCAGGAGTTACTGCGATTTCTAAAGATATTGACGGCATTACATATTTAAGTTATTTTGAAGTACCTTCCTGCACTTCAGGTTGTGAGGACATACTACCATTTGTTGAGTTTAAAGTAGACCTTGTTGATAAAATTGGCACCTACTCAATTGTAAAAGAATTAATAATTGACCCTATTGATATTTCAAGTATTTTTGAAGATGATAATACCTTAACCTGTAGTGGTACATCTGGTACAACTTTCAATGAAATATTAACAAACTGGGCAAGCTCTTTTGTTACAAATCTGATTTCAGAAGATGAGTGTGAAATTATAGATGAGGGCGATGAACCCAGCATTAACAATGTTGCCGAAATGTACGTAAAAAATCAATGCAATGCCTGGAAAAATGAATTATTAAATCAGGTAAGTATTGTTGACCCCAATTGCCCGAATACGGGGACTTCTGATCCAGATGATTTTTTACATGGGAAATATTATGCAACTCTAGCCACACACCCTTTTTGGGATGAAGTACTTATTTTATGTCCAACCTGTACTACTTCTACCGGCTCTGTGTATGATTATTTCCACCCAGAAGAGGGTGACCCTTTGCCTGAAAATTATGAGCAAACATTGTTTTATGCACACCCGGAGTATGCTCAATATGATGAAATGTGTCCGGAAAGTTCTAATGATGCTTTAACCCCTTATCAGGAAAGCAGCATTTATAATATGGTTCAAACTATGAGTAGTGAATTTCCTACTTGGAACACCGTCACCCCAACAGATTTAATGGATCCGCTAGATGTAGCAAGCGATGGACAAGTTCTTGAGCCATTATCATCCTACATTTCAACAAATCCAATTTGCAGTCTTATCGTTGTTAAAGCAAAAGAAAACTTTTCGAATTTTATTAATCCAAATCAATCTTTAAATGATTACATTACCAGCTTATTCCCTGGTAGTTCATCAGAAGTCAATACAAAAAGATGGCTAGCTTTTTATAAGTATTATAAGTATATTATAGACAAGGCTATTTTTGATTATTTTAATACAGTTCCTCCATCAGACGACCCCAGTGATTTATATTTTTGCATTAATGATTGCACGAACCGTTGCGTGTTTACAGAACCTGTACTTCCAAATATTGATGACCCTCAGTTCTCGGATTATTTGAATGTCCCGGGAATGGAAAATTACGGACAAATCACTTCAACCGAGAATGTAAACAGCGAAAAGTATAACACTGTTTATAATTGGTTTATTCAAATGAGTAATGGTGCTTGCCCTTTATACCAGGTTTATGAAGTAAATCCTTTGATTAGTTTAGAACAAACAGATGTTTGGACACCGAATGATATTTTTATAGGTACAAGCGATCTGGCAATCAGTGATGTTTCGAGTACCTGTATAGGTACAGAACTAACTTGCAATATTAGAAGAGCTTGGGATTTTCTTTGGAATTATACTGCTTCTATGGATCCTGCAAATAACCCTACAACAGGAGTAACTCCTAATCCGATTTCTCAAAACCCACAGGGTTATATTCAGGTTGAATATGATTCAAATCATTTATTGGTTAATGAAGATTTGCGTAAAGCTGTTGATTATCTTTCTGATGAAGACTGCAATCTTAACAGTGTTGTTTGTTTGCAAAATAACGAAATTTATGTGGATAACTGGATTCTTAACCTAACCGGAGGCTTTGAGTTAACAGAAGCCTGCCAACAGGCTGTTGCCTTAATCAGACCTTATTTTATAGCGTATGCAGATGCTAAATGTGCCGAAACGCCGATAGATCAATTATACGATGGTATTATACCTACCTCAGATTGGGTTTATGTTAATGAACCAGACTATTCTCCAAAATGGTATTTAAAACAAATTGTTGAATTGTGTGCACAATGCCCTGCATTAAATATTGATAATGTTACAAACCAAACAGTTAATTATTACATTGATCCGCTACCTGTAATTTATACAAATGAGAATGGAGAGTCTGTAGGCGGAAACTTTACATTTACACATGTTCCCACACAGTTGTTCTCAACGCTTATACAGGAATTAAACAGTAAGCTGTTTTCACAGGTACCTTGCTCTTCTTGTACATCAATAACGGGTACTAGCCAGCCTTTTCCTATTTCTGGTCACGGAGATGTTACATATAAGGCATTTTTAGATGAAGAACTAAATGTTGATGATGATGTTGTTTCAATATTTAGTACATTGACAGAAGCTGATACTTGTTTGGGTTCAGAAGGTAGAAATGTGCAACTATATTTTTATAATCCAACAACAAGCTTTATTCATCCTATGAGTATTAAAAATGTATGGCAATTAAAGTATAAGCCTTATGCTGTTGATATGGGAAATTTAACCGATTTGCAAATTACAGCAAAGGTACGTTATCTCGACGGAGAAACAACCAAAACGGTTATAGCTTCTCTTTATGAATTTAACAAAACAAGCTGCTCCGCTTTTGAACCCGCTGGTAACAATCCTGATCCTTATAACCCGGTAATACCCGGTATCGAAAATTGCACTGACATTATTGATAGTATTAATGCATACAATACCGGGCAATACCTTGCCAACCTGCAAACACAATTAGCAGGAAGCCTTTTGCAGCAGATACATGGAGGGGAGGTTCACGAGCAATTTACAGTTCAATATACCCTGAACGAAGGCCTGACCACCTTGTATTATTACGACAGGGCAGGTAATCTGGTTCAAACAGTTTCTCCTGAAGGATTTGACAATATTACAGATGTAGCAACAGACGAAAACCATGTTCTTGCAAGTTTTTACAAATATAACAGCAACAATCAGGTAACAGAAACCTGCACTCCCGAGGGACGAACCCTGAATCATTACGACTTTAGCTCTGGCTTGCTGCGTTATACGCAAAATTTAGAAGATATTGACAACAATAAAAGATTTACTTATTTTAAATACGATTCTAAAGGCAGAGTGAAAGAAAACGGGGTAAGCGAATTCCCTTATGAATCGCTTACTGAACCTTACAATACTTTGGCTGCCCAAACAAAATTCTGGAATTTTCCACAGGGGTATTTTCTTGAACAAAATAAAACATTTTACGATGTTGTTAACAATGCTCCAACTGAGCTTGAGAATATCATTAACAGGATAGCCTGGACAAACCGAACCAGCACAGGGGCAGATGAAAACTTCAGCAGCTATTATAGCTATGACGGTCATGGAAATGTAAAAGATTTATATCATCAGTTTGGAGAAGATGATTTGAAGCATTTAAATTATAAATATGATTTAATCAGCAATAAGGTAACTGAAGTAAATTATCAGGATGGTGAGCCGGATGCATTTTATCACAAATATGATTACGATGCAGATAACAGGCTAACCCATGTGTTTACTTCAAAAAATAAATTGTTCTGGTCGCAGGATGCAAAATATTTTTACTATTTGCATGGTCCACTGGCAAGAGTTGAGCTTGGAAACGAAAAAGTGCAGGGACTCGATTATGCTTACACTCTGAACGGATGGATGAAGGGAATGAACAGTGAGCAACTGCTGGCAGCAAATGATATTGGCAAAGACGCATATTACAATTCAGCAAATACTTGCCTGAATAAAAATATTGCATTGGATGCAGCCGGGTTTACATTGAATTATTTTGAGCAAAATAATATAAGCGGATATGTAAACGACTATGAGGCTATAGCATTGCAGGGGAACAATTTTAAACATCCTTTAGCTCAAAATTTCTTTTCAAAAGTAGTAGAAGCTGGTGATTTATCTCAGACCGGGGTATCTTCTCCAGACGATTTTTATAATTATGATGTAAATTTTAACACAAGCATTTTAAACGATTTAAAATATGGTATGTATAATGGTAACATTTCCAGTATGGTTACATCCATTAGAGATTTAGATCCCTTATCTCAGGAATATGAGATGGCTAAACCCATGGCAGGAATATTTTTGTACGATCAAATTTACAGGCTACGCCATGCTTCATATACAAAGAAAGATGCAACTAATAGCTGGGATGAACCATTCTCTCTCGAATACAGAACAGACTTGTTGTATGATCACAACGGGAATATTACACGTTGGTTGCGTTTCTCGCAAAACGGAAACCTGATAGACCAGTTGGCTTACGACTTTAATGAACAGGGAACACTAAGTGGTTATTACGAAAACACAAACAAACTTCTAAGCATTGGCAATCCTTCGTACCAAATAGAAACCGGTGCATTAATGAATCATGCCTTTGAGTACGATAAAGCAGGCTCTCTAAAGAAATATACAGAAAATACAACTCAAAATGAATATAATATCTCGTGGTATGGAAATAATAAACTAAAGTCAGTTCAGAGCAATATTGGAGCAAACGAAAGTACGGTTGATTTTAAATACGATGTTGCAGGTAACAGGATTTTAAAAACTGCAACAATTAACAGTGTGGGGTCAACTACAAAATATGTAAGAGATGCGCAGGGCAATATATTATGCACATACACGAATAACGATGCCCCTGAATATGTTCTTTATGGCAGCCAACGTTTGGGTTCTTATTCGGCTGAAAGTGTAGATGTTGAAGAATACGGTTATCCGTCGGGGGTAATTAATTTTAATGAATTTTTTGCTTCATATCCGAATACTTCAGTTGTACATTTAAAATATGACAATGTATTGATAACAGATAATAGTGTAAATGTTGAAGAAAGAATTAATAACCCAACTACAATTGATATTGCCGATAATATAAATAATATTCAAACAGAAATAAAAGCAAAATTTGATAGGAATAATAAAATTTTATATCTTTACGATACAGATAATAATAACTCAGACGATGATTTAGAGATTTATTTATCGGGATATATAGTAAATATTGAAAATTTCTTTACAAAGAGAAGCACATTGACAAGTAACAACAACATACAGGGCACAAGGCATTACGAAGTTTCCAATCATTTAGGAAATGTAATTACCACATTGAAAGATGCAAAGCGCGGGGTAGCTGTTAATCCGAGTACTACTGTGGTATTTGAAGATTTTGAAACCGAACCTGCTATCAATGAAAATCAGCTTTCTTTATTTCGTGCAATTGCGCAGCCTTTACCAACCAGCAATACGCACTCTGGCGTGGTAGCTGTTTATGTTCCTGAAACCGGTGCGGCTCCATTTTGTTACACATATCAGGTTTTAACAGGCCATTCAATGGAAGTAAGTGTGTGGGCAAAAGTAAATGGAACTGCTTCTGAAGCGCACCCGAAAATGCAGGTGTTATTAAAAAACACTTCAGGACAAACCACAGCAACGTTTGAAACCAATTTGACAGGTTATGCGAATGAATGGCACCAGTTCAGCACATCGTTTGTTGCAGATGTTAATGGCAGTATTGAATTCAGAGTGCTGAATGAAAACACCGGAGTATCTTTGTATTTCGACGATTTACAAATTAACCAGACTGGCTTACTTGTAGCAGATTATTACAAACCTTATTATCAATCGGCTCAGGATTACGAACCTTTCGGTGGCATTTTAAATGGAAGAAAGTATTTTAGTGATGCGTATGAGTTCGGCTATCAGGGAAGCGAGAAAGACGATGAAATTACGGGTGTGACGGGAGCAAATTACACCACATTTTTTAGAGAGTTAGATACAAGAATCGGTCGTTGGTGGAGTCCAGATA
>Ga0209417_1003474_pt1 | contig 21018 bp, 20 predicted proteins | sample RifGroF2_FD_184002 | JGI IMG/M metagenome (GOLD analysis project Ga0209417, IMG submission 184002) | Groundwater microbial communities from Rifle, Colorado, USA - Groundwater F2 (SPAdes) (version 2) | ecosystem: Environmental > Aquatic > Deep subsurface > Groundwater | place: Rifle, Colorado... | reverse complement strand
AGATGCAGTTGGCCAAGTATGGTGTAACCATACGAAATGGTTGAACGTTGCTCAGGAGACGTGGACTCTTGCAATAGATCTGGTTGTGCGTTTGCAACCGGTAGCGGTGTTGTGCCGGGCTGTGAAGCATAGGCGCGGGCCATGATGGTTTCTACAGGGTCATGTGATTGTTCTCCCGTGTAAAAACTTTGGGGTACCGTATGGGCGGTGATGGTGTTCATTAGATTTTGCGGAACCTGATAGGGCGCATAAGGTTTTATTTTTGTAGGTGCCTGATGCAGGTCATCGGTGCGGGCAAACGGTGCAGTTGCCTGGAGGACTGCCTTGATTTCAGCTTCCAGCGCATTTCGGGTCCCTTCTTCGATACAGCGTTCCACGCCCAGCGGATGCAAGAACTGGACTTCTTCTTTGCGCGGATGCACGTTGATATCAACACACTCTTCAGGGACGGTAACAAACAATGCCGCGAGTGGATACTGCTGGGGAAGAAGGATGTTGTCGTACCCCTTAATAAGGGCTTGGGCAAGCTTATAATTTTTGACCCAGCGGCGGTTAACAAAAACAAAAATCTGGTTTTTATCATATCGTGTTTTGGGCGCGCGTGTTGTGATACCGCGCAGGTGCGCATATTTGCTTTCATGCTCAAGATGAACAAGATGTTGATGCAACTCCATGCCAAGCACCTGGCAAAAGCGTTGTTCCTGATTTGAGCTGATTTGGGTATGAAAAACCTGGCGTTCATTATGCGAGAGATTAAAAGATATGTGCGGATGTGCTAGAGCGAGTGCGCTCACTAACTGGTGTATAGCGCGCCACTCCGTTTCATCTTTTTTCAAAAATTTGCGACGGGCAGGAATATTAAAGAAGATCTCTTCGACTACAATGCTGGTACCAGTTTGGTGGGCAACGGCCTCGTGCTCAATGCAGTTTCCGGCCTCAAAAACCAGTCGGGTTGCATGAGGAGCAGCTTCTTCTTTGGTGATGATGGTTAATTTGCTTGCTGCGGCGATGCTTGCCAGCGCTTCACCGCGGAAGCCAAACGTCTGAATTTGAGGTAACTCTGCTACCGAAGTGATTTTGCTGGTTGCATGATTTTGTACACAAAGCAGGGCATCTTCTTCTGACATGCCATGACCATCGTCGTGGATTGCAATCTTTGACTTGCCACCATTGGTGATCTCAAGGTTGATGTGTGCGGCACCGGCATCAATCGCATTTTCGATGAGTTCTTTGACTACGCTAGCCGGCCGTTCAACGACTTCACCAGCAGCGATTTTTTGTGCTTCCCAAGGATTAAGAATCTGAATCTTTGCCATACGCGCGCTCTGCTGTTTTTGTTTTTAGCGTACGGGTTTTGTGGGGGTTCGTGAAGGAGAAAATACAAGGTTGGTGGGACAGGGTAACAATCCTGTCCCACCAACCTTGTGTGAATTCTTGCGGTTTTTAGAAGAGTTCGTCGTATTCGTCTTTTTCTTCTTTGTTTTCTTTTTGTTCGTCTTTGTCTTCGGAGTCTGAGGAGTCAGCTACTTCTTCTTTTTTGCCGAAGAGTTCGTTAATTTTATTGGCGATCTCTTCTGCTGTTTTCTTTTTGTAGAGGTGTTTCTTGAGTGCGGTGATGATTGGAGCCTGCTTATCTTTGGCAAACGAAGAGAAATCTTTAAGTAGTTCGGCGGTTATATCTGGTTCTGCTTTCTTAATTATTTCGATGATCTTGGTTTTTTTGTCCTTTGCCGGGAACTTCTTATTGTACGCTGTACGGGTTAGAGGAAAATTTATTTTGAATTTATCAATTTCTATAGATATATCAGAACCATACAGGTAAAACAAACAAGCCGCTACGCTGGATATTGCGGTTACTCCAACAAGTCCCGTGATATACGGATGTGCGCGTAGGGCAGAAAAGAGTGGTGTTTTGGCTTGTTCATTGATAACAACCGGCTTGACCTGCACGGTGCAACGTCTGGTAAAATTGGTTGATTTAGTTGTTGTTCAGCAGCTTGGGCACCATATGCAACAAAGGCACCGATAAGTACGAGTTTCTTTAACATGATTAAACATCCTCTTAGTTATTTAGATTGATCGGGTAGCGTTTTTTTGAAAAAATTCCCTACCAGTTTTACATATTTTATTTATTTGTCAATCTTTCCTGTCTTGGTTTGGTTGTTGTTTGACTAGATTGTTATTGTTGGAAAATGTATCTTGCGGCCGGCTGTCCAAGATCTGATCATTAGGAACGATAGTTGTTGGGTACTTTGGCAAAAAATAGATTGGTTCGAGGATGCAGTCCGGTAACGTTGTTAGTTTTTGAGCAAAGGTGTTCGCGGCAAATTGTGGATCGGTCGATGGCTGGGCAGGAACAAAGTTTTCTGGCTTTGGTTTGATGCAGGCAAAGGTTCCGTAGTCGCAATAGAATGGGTACTTGTTGTAGCACCGTTGGTTGTAGGCGGTAGTGTTTGGTGCGACGTTAAGCACGATAGCGTGATCTTCCCAACGAGATCCCATACCGCGCCATTTTCCGTTTCCAAAAAGTTTTACCTTTGTTTGATCGTAATCCTTATTAAGGTTGTAGTAGTTCCGTTCTTTTTGATCATGACCATGGAAGATTATTTTTACCTCGTTAGTCTTCATCCATTGTTTAACGTCACTTTGGAAGATCATTAATCCAAGACCTCTGGAGCCGTTAATTGCCTTGGAATCCTCATTATTAGGTGCAAAATCTGACCAAAGATAATTGCTTACAGCAGTTTTAATACTGCAAGAGCCTTCTTTGTTACAAAGTGATTGTGTGTCTTCTGGGTTGATGCCGCCGTGTACTAATGCAATACGGCTATTTTGGGTGCCTTTTCGGTCAATAAAGGTGACGATCGGCAAGAGTGCAAAAGCATTGAGAAACTTTTTGTGTATCGGTATCGACTGTTTTACGTCAAAGTTTCCGGCCTTGAGTTGATTAAAAATATCGATTGACCCAAGCTGGCTTATTGTTGCAGTCTCATGGTTTCCGCGAATAAGGAATACACGATCTGGATTGCGCAGTTTGAGTTGCCAGAGGTACCAGAGATTTTTGAGACTGTTTGGTCCCCGATCTATGTAGTCTCCAAGAAAGGCTACATGCGCAGATCCCCTGAGGATACCTGTTTGTGGATCGAATTCGTTCTTGCTTTCTAGATAGGTAAGCATTGCTTGGATTGGACCAAAATCGCCGTGTAAGTCTGCGTGCATATAGAGCTCGGCATCTGCTGGTATGCTAACCTGCCGCATCAGTGCGTGATCCAAGGTTTTGTCTTGGGAATTTGGATAGTAACGCTTATCAAAATACCCTTCTTCCTGCGTTTCTGTTTGCAGGGTCTGAATTTCTTCTTCTGTTACTTGGTCTTTTAAATCATTTTTGAGGACGGTTTCTAAGCCTTCTGCGATAGACGTTATTTCTAGCTCTGTTTTCCAGGGTTCTGATTGGGCGGCTTCAGCAAAGGTTGGCGTTATTTTTTTGCTTTGGGAAGTGGGTGGATTCTTTTGATGAGCTGTAGTTTTGTTGTCGTTTTTATGAGTAGTCTGTTTTTTGGCAAAATTAAAGTTACCAAAAATTTTATTGAGAAAGCTTTTTCGATCCTCTGCTGGCAACGAAATATATGTTACGACACCAGGAATTATGACCATGCCCGATAGGGCGACTGCTACCCCAAGGGTCCCCGTAATATAGGGATGGGCGGTGAAGACGGAAGAGCGTGACGTCGTTGATGCGTTAGTTTCAAGGGTTGGTGTTTGGTAGCTAACGGTCGGGATGTGATATTCAGGAAGCGTAGCCGTTACTTTTTCTGGCAGTGTATCGGCGGCATACATGCTTTGAGCAAAAAGAGAGAGCAAAAGCCCGTGTATTACTGATTTTTTCATGATTACTGGTCCTCTAGGATTATCTGATTTAGTTACCGGTATTATGCAATTAATATGTATTATTTTTAATATTTGTCAAATAGTGTAAAATGTGAAAATCTTTGCGCATTTAGAATACCGTCTTTTTTGCTTCAACAAGCAGGCGTGGGATACCAAATTGGTCGCGCATCGATGTAAGCGATAGCAGGTCAGTTGAAAGCTCTGGTGCGAGCACTGCCTGATCATAGCCAATTTCAATCCATAGGCGGGGTAGATGTCCGCTGAGTGCATCTGTTAGATATTCTGGCGCGCGCATGACGATTTGGCGAATAAGTTGCGTGCCTTCATTCTCTGCCCATAGTGCCTGGGGGTCTTCCCAGTTGCGTACGGATTCTTCCAGGGTTTGATAGTCTGATTGGCTAATATATGGTGGGTTGGCGACAATGAGGTCAAATGTTTGTGTGCCCAGTTCCTTAAAGAGATCTGATAGGACGAATGTGACGTTATCGACGTTGTTACGTGCGCTATTTTGTTGCGCGAGTGGTATGGCCGCCGGGTTGATATCAATCCCGATAATGTGACTTTGAGGTAGTGCGTGGGCTAGGGCGAGCGCAATGCAACCCGAGCCGGTACAAAGATCGAGGATACGGAGACTATTTTTTGTTGCGGTATCGAGTTTTTGGCACTCTTCGATCAGGTGGGCTACCCACCACTCGGTTTCAGGGCGTGGTATGAGGATAGGTGGCACGATTGTCAGATCAAGTGTTAAAAATGGCTGGCTACCCAGGATGTAGGCAAGCGGCTTATGGTTGTGCAGGTGTTCATCAAGTAGCTGTTGTATGGCGTGCCAGGTGGTTTCTTCGATACACTCTTCTGCGCGCAAAATAAGTTGGGTTGGGGTATGCCCCGTAACAAGGCCTACTAATTCTCGTGCAATGCGCGTCGCCTCTTCGCGTGATTGATAGGCGTTGGCCAGCTGTTTGGCAGCAGCGTCAATTGCCCAGGAGATCTGATACAAAGCCATGGGGGTCAAATGGTTTAATGGTTGAAAGTTCTTCGCCATACGTAATATAGGCTACGGGCACGTGGAATGTATTGGTGATTGAAAATACGATGCCGCCTTTGCCCGTTCCATCCATCTTACTTAGAACGATGCCGTCAAGATGAGTGCTTTCGTGAAAAAGCTTTGCCTGATCAAATGAGTTTTGGCCCAACATGGCATCAATAGTGAGGAGCGTGCTGACGGGTGTTTGAGGGCATTTTTTGCTGATGATGCGCCGTATCTTTTCAAGCTCTTGCATAAGGTTTGACTTGGTTTGTAAGCGTCCGGCAGTGTCGATAATTACGCGCGTTCCTTTGCCTTGTACAAAGGCTTCAAGGCCTGCGTAGACGACTGATGCTGGATCTTGCCCGTCATTACCTTGGATAAAAAGGCTGTTGGTGCGCTCAGCCCAAATTTTTAGCTGTTGCACCGCGGCGGCACGAAAGGTGTCGGCGGCAACCAGAATGGGCCGTTCACCTTGTTGTGCAAACAGGTGCGCGAGCTTGCCAGCGGTACTGGTTTTGCCGCTACCGTTGATGCCAACAAGCAAGATGATAGATGCATCTTGGCGGTCGTATTGATCAACGGTTACGCAGGCGAGCAGCTCACGTTCAAGTGCTTGCCGCAAGTCTTCTCCTGTGGTGAGCTTTCCTGATTTCATTTGAGCGGTGATGGTCGCGATAAGCTGGTTTGTGGTGGTAACGCCCGTGTCTGCTTCAAGCAAAATGGTGCGGAGCGTGGTGAGGGTTGCTTCGTCAACCACGGCGCTGCCAAAGAGTGCAGTGAGGCGATTACTCACCGTGGTATACACTTTTTTAAGAGCATTTTTTATAAAATTAAACATGAGGCTCCTGATCGATAAGTTCTTCGAGTGAGGAAATAAATGATTGTATGCGAAAGTTGTCATTGTTGCACTGATATGCAAAATCGCGCGCAATAGCACAGGCGACGTCACGCAAGAGTGGTCGTTGGGTGCAGTAGCTTCTCAGTATAGCAAGTATGAGTGTATCCACCAAGGGTGGCTGATGCGCACAAAATAGCAGGGCAAACGCTTCTTTGCTGGTAATTATCTGTTCGATCTCTTGTGCGGTTGCAGCGCGTACAAAGCCGTGTATTGTGGGAATGCGCAGGCTTGGTTTTGGTGTAAAACGATCGGTTGCAAGGTACCCAAGGGGCGTGCACGTGAGGGTTGTTTGTAAGAAGGAGTAAATATGCGGATAGTCTCGGGCTAGTTCTTGCGCATTTTTTTGAAGGGGCTGTGGTACGCGGTTGGCTTCACTTGAACCTGTTTGAATCTGTGTGACGCAGGCGCAGAGTGTTGGTGTGCCATCACCAGATTCTAAGAGTACGCATGAACCAAAACCCGGGTATTCGTCATGCTTCCAGGTCGCGACCTCCCACTGCAGTGTGGCGCTACTAACGATTTCACCAAAACAGGATGTTTTGTTGCTCATGATCGTCCTTCTTCAAAAGAGGTGCAAATGAATATCGATGGATCAGGGTTCCGCCAGTTTTCGCTAATTCTTGGTAATGAGCGGTTGTTCCGTAGCCTTTGTGTTGTGCAAAGCTAAAACCGGGAAAATAGCGGCTCTGCCGTACCATAATTGTATCTCGCCGTTCTTTAGCAATGATAGAAGCTGCAGCAATAGAGATAGAGGCCAATTCGCCACGAATATGGGCTTCTTGCAGTATTCCAAAACTATGAGGAAGGGTGACGGCGTCGATAAGGATGCGTGCGGGTCGTGATTTGATTTGGTACAGCAGATTTTTTAGGGCAAGCATCATGGCTTGCTTGGTTGCCCGCAGTATGTTGGTGCGGTCGATCTGCGCTGCAGGAACAATACCAATGGAATAGTATGCATTTTTTTGTAGCCATTGGTAGGCGATTGCCCGTTGTGCCGGAGTAAGAAGTTTTGAATCACAAAGAAAAGGCGCGCTGGTAGGAGTTATAATTGCAACCGCACTAGCGACGACCGGACCTGCTAGACAGCCGCGTCCTGCTTCGTCAATCCCGATGACAAAGTTGCCTGCCTTCCACGCTTCCTGTTCATAGGTATCCGCGCTCACTTTTCTCTTTGTCTGGTTTTTGGACATCTAATGTTTCCATTTGACAACTTTTACGACTTTGTTACTCTTAGTATATGTATTTGGCAGATATTACCAAGTGATATATGCTTTTTATCTATTTGAAAAAGCTACCTTGGTAGCAAAAATTTATGTAAGGAGATTATTATGGCATCAGCTATGACCGCGCTTCGCGTGAAAGAATTATTACGTGAGAAAGGTTGGACGACCAAAGTTCTCGCAGAAAAAACCGGCATGTCAGAAAGTTATTTAACACACATCAAAAACAGTACGCGTCGTTGGAACCAAGATTCGCTTGAGCGCTTAGCGCTTGCGTTTAATATCGATCCACTCGAACTTTTTGCGCAGCGTCGCGCGGGGGGTATTGAGGTAGAAACGGTTTCAGTCCGTGCGGCTGATATTGATTTTGTTGTTCAGATGGTTCCTGTGTTGGGTGAAATTCCCGCCCAGCCATCAGCAAAAAACAATCAGGTAATGCAAGTTGCCACGGGATGTAAGGGTCAATTTATTCCAGTGCAGGGTGTTAGCGATGATGCAATGTTTGCGTTACGCGTATCCTCAAATTCGTTGACACCGGCATTTGAAAAAAATGATCTGTTAGTTGTTGCGCCATCTATGGCTGCACGTTCAGGTGATATCGCAGTGGTCGAGTATGGCGATGGTAATGTGAGTCGCGGCGTCTTTAAGATTAACCAGACTAGTGAATTGATCTTATTGGAATCGGTTAACGGCAAACAGTCTTCAATCGCATTGACGCGTGGCAAGGACCAATTCCGCTTTATTGGACGGGTTGTTGCTCGCTACCAAAATCTTGCTTGATTGACTTTGGTTCTCTTTTCAAAAAATAAGAATCAAGTATCCTAAAAAAGTGCTACGTGCGTAGCGCTATCTTGAAAATATAGATAACTAAATGCACCCCGGCGTAGCCAGCCGGGGTGCATAGTAATTATTGTTTTACTTCCATTTAGTTAGGGGTGTTTAATGGCTACAACAGCTAAGGCGCGCTACGAAATTTTATTATTGGCGGTGCCTGAGATCGCTGCTGACGATGCAGCAACAATAGAATCACAGTTGCATTCAGCGGTGACTGCACAAAAGGGCGATATACTTTCTTTTGAACGTTGGGGTAAATATCGTTTGGCGTACCAGATACGCAAAAATGATTATGGTGTTTACTATCTTTCTCGTTTTGAGCTTCCATCCAAAGATTTGGGCCTTGCGCTTGAAGAAGTGCACAAGCTTTTCCGTATCAAGTATCGCGACCTTGTTATGCGGTACATGATTGCTGAATTGCCATACGAAAAATCTCTTGAGTACAGCCGTCCAGAGTCACTTGAAGAAGCGCCTCGTCGTGAAAATAGCGATGAACGCAATGGCAATGGTCGCCGTGATCGTGATGATCGCCGTCATTCAGCGCGTCCACGTTTTGAACGTGAAGAAGAAGTTCGAGAAAATGTTGTTGCTGATGCGCCGGCTGAAGAGGTCGTCGTTGAAGAAGTTGTTGCAGAAGAAGCAGGAGAATAAGCATGGCGCGTAAACCAAAACTAAGAATCAGTGCACGACTACTTCGTCGCAAAGCGCGCCGTTCAAGCGGTGGTGCAGGTAAGCAATGCCGCTTCTTGTCCAATCCAGAGTTGGTTAAAGAGATTGATTACAAAAACACCCCATTCTTACGGTATTTTTTGACTGAGCGCGGTAAAATTTTGCCATCACGTATTTCGGGCAACAGTGCACGCTACCAGCGTTTGTTGACTGCTGAAATTAAAAAGGCGCGTATTATGGGTTTGTTGGCATTTGCAGCAAATCATTAATGTGCGATTGTACAAAATATATCCAGTAGGGGTCTCTTATGGCTGGTAAAATAGTACGGTGGTTGGTCGTAGTTGGAATATCTTTGGGCGGACTTCAGCTCTGTGCTGAGGAAGTTTCTCCTGAGGTAACCTCGGTTGATCAATTGCAGGATATGGTCTCTCAAACGCAAGAGCAGTTTGTTCTTCGTAAACAAGCATCACAAGAAGATTTGCGCAAAGCATTAGTGCGTGCGCTAGTTAGCGCATATATTGCAGGTGTTTTTTCTGATGATTGTTCTGTTGCTTCGATGAAAAAGGCAGTCACAGAGCGTAATTGGCGCTTTATGGCGCGGGTCGTTCTTGGAGCTAGTCTTTCGGTAGAAGAAACGTTGATTGCGCTGCGCGCACTACGTGATTTATACCGCATTCACCATGCAGAGCGCGAGTTTGAACGGGTGCTTCGTGACTTTTTTGCTTCAATTGAGATGCAACAAGGTTTTCAAGAACAACTTGATGCTGTTGCGAGCGAGCCAGCGGTAGAGCCTTTGTAACATGAGCGCGGGATAGCAGATATAAAATGCTCCCGTGGCCGTAGGATATTTTGGTACATATAAGTTAGCATATCATTTATATGCCCCGGACCTGGTCACTATGAGTTGACAGTTCGGGGCCCTATTTCTCGTTGGGGGTGGAGCTGGTTTATGGAAATCTCTAGAAATAATTTACGTAATATCGCAATCATTGCGCACGTTGACCATGGAAAAACTACCTTAGTTGATAAGTTGCTGCAGCAATCGGGTACGGTTGGCTGTCAAGAGGGCGCAGATCGAGTTATGGACTCAAACGTCCTTGAGCGTGAGCGCGGAATTACGATTTTGGCCAAGAATACTGGTGTGCGGTATGGCGAATACGATATCAACATTGTCGATACCCCGGGTCACTCTGATTTTGGTGGCGAAGTTGAGCGTACGCTGCAGATGGTTGAAGGCTTCTTGTTGTTAGTCGATGCAGCCGAAGGCGTCTTGCCGGGAACACGATTTGTGCTTCAAAAAGCGTTACAATTAAACCTTAAGCCAATTGTTCTGATTAATAAGATCGATCGTCCCGATGCTGATGTTGAGCGGACGGCGAGTGGCGTTGTGGACCTTTTTCTTGATTTAGCAACGGAAACAGAACAACTTGATTTTCCTATTTTGTATGGTTCGTCGCGTGATGGTTTTGTAACCGAAAATCCAGATGTAAGGACAAATGATTGTACCATTTTGTTTGATGCGATCATTAAGCATATCCCTGCACCTACGCCGCATGGGGATTCATTGCGTGTGTTGGTTACTAATTTAGACTACTCTGACTTCTTGGGTCACATTGCGGTTGGTCGCGTATTTGCTGGTACGATTGAAAAAGGACAGCAATTTGTTTGTGCACGTGATGAGTATCTCAGTAAACCGATGAAGGTAACAAAGCTTATGAAGTTTTGTGGTCTTGAACGGTATGAGGTTGATCGTGCTGAATATGGCGACATTATCTGTGTGACCGGTTTTACCGAGCAACCGTTGATTGGTATGACGTTGTGCGAAGTTGGCAAGGCTGATCCATACCCATATGTGGCTATTGATGAGCCCACGATGTCGATGTACTTTTCGGTTAATGACTCACCGTTTAGTGCGCGCGAAGGGGACTTGCTTACTTCCCGTCAGATTCGTGATCGCCTCTTTAAAGAATTGCGTATTAACGTGGCATTGCGTGTTGAAGAAACTGATGCATCTGACTCGTACAAGGTCTCTGGTCGTGGTCAGCTGCACCTTGGGATTTTGATTGAGAATATGCGTCGTGAAGGCTTCGAGCTGCAAGTATCGGCGCCCGAAGTAATTTTTAAGATGATTGATGGCGTTCGTTGTGAGCCGATTGAATACTTAGTCGTTGATGTTCAAGAAGAACATCAGGGCGTGGTTATGGAACTTTTGGGTCGTAAAAAGGCTGAAATGAAGTACATGCATCATTATAATAATGGGCGGGTACGGATTGAGTTTGAAGTGCCGTCCCGAGGGTTACTAGGGTTTCGTGGACAATTTTTGACCGAAACGCGCGGCACCGGTATTGCAACCTTTAGTTTTCATGGATATGCGCCGTATCGGGGTGATATCATCATGCGTACCAAGGGCGCGTTGGTTTCGATGGAGAATGGCACGGTAACGGCCTTTGCGCTCAATACATTGCAACAGCGTGGTACGCTTTTTGTAAAACCCGGCGACGAGGTTTATGAGGGACAGATTGTTGGTGAAAATAGCCGCGATGATGACATGGCGGTTAACCCATGCAAAGGTAAAAAGTTATCAAACATGCGCGCGTCAGGCTCTGATACTTTGGTTAAGATCGAGCCACCACGCGTTATGAGCTTGGAAACCTGCATGGAATGGATTATGCCTGATGAATTGATCGAAGTTGCGCCTAAGAGTATTCGTCTGCGCAAGCGTGTATTGCGTGCGGGTATGCGCAAGAAAGATTCATAATAACTCGGGTATGTACGTGGAAGATAGGTCCATGCATCAGTATGCGTTACTCCTAGCCTACAATGGCACGCATTTTGCCGGTTGGCAGGAACAGGCCCCAGGGCGTGGTGTAACTGTTGCAGGAGAGGTTAAACGAACATTTATCCGCGTATTTAATCATCAAATAAGCTTGGTCGGTGCATCACGCACCGACGCAGGCGTTCATGCGCTCGGACAAGTAGCGGGTATTCGCACGACGTTAGATATTGCGCCGGATACGCTGCGCTTTGCCCTGCAAAACCAGCTGCCTAAGGATATATATCTCCGTCGTGTTATCAAGGTTTCTGCTTCAGCGCATCCACAAAAGAATGTCGCGTGGAAAGAGTATCAATATCATGTTGCGCGTCGATCGGTCATGCCCTATTTGGCGCCCTATTGCGCCCAACATCCCTATGCGATCGATTTTGATCGGCTTTCTTGGGCATTGGCCCAGTTTAAAGGCGTCCATGACTTTTGGGCGTTTGGTTCCAGTAGCTCTGATTACGCGGGGGTATCTACGATCTGTTCAGTTACTCATGCTTCCTGCTCGCGGTTGCGGCATACGGGAATTGTACGCATGGTGATCCGGGGAGACCGGTTTATTCATCATATGGTTCGGCGCATTGTTGGGGCAGCGTTGCGATATGCTTCGTATCCAGAGCTTGATGAGGCGTATATTTATTCAACGTTGACTAGGACGGTTGATCGGATGATTATTCCGACGGCGTCTGCTGCGGGGTTAGTATTGCGAAAAATTGTTTATCGAGAAGGAGAAGGGTATGAATGGACTTCTTAGAGCAAGATGGTGGCTTGGCATTGGGGTAGTACTGATTGCATTTGGTGGCGGTCTTTGGTGGTGGAACAATCGAACAACCTGCACGATCTTAGAATATCAACGTGCCCGGGATGTAAACGACTTGTTGCACATATTTGCCGATGACAGTTACTGGCTTGATGCTCGTCCGGCTAAGGATGCTTTGGCCGCGTTTGCGCGTGAGCTTGAGCATGTTGAGCATCCAGAATGGAAACCTACGCACGAGGGACCGATGCAGTGGCGTATTGCCCACTGTGGAAGCAAAACGGTAGGATTTATTTCTTTCTATCACAAGGGCTCCAATCGGGCCCGTATTTTGTATCTCGGGGTAGATAAAGACTATCGCAAAAAGGGGCTAGGCAGAGATCTTATGAAGGCGGCGATTGCAGCGCTTCAAGCCCAAGGAATTCGTGAGATCATTATTGCAACGCGTATTGAAAATTTCCGGGCACAAAATCTCTATCGGCAGCTTGGTTTTGCAACGACGAGTACGGAGGGGGATTTTATCTTCTTAGAGCTGCATGCCCAGTAATACTGAATTAATACTAGCATAAAAACGCTGGGCCACGGTAGGGAGAACCGTAGGCCCAGTAGGGTGTGTAGTAGGGAGAATGAGTTTCTTTTATGCGTCCGCTCCTGCTGAAGGATTTGATGCGCCGCCCAACCAGCTGGATGGCAGGATGTTCTGCAAGAATCCGGTTGCCATATCGCCCCATTGACCGATTGTCTGCATAACGTTTTGAATCTTTTCAGCGCGTTCTTCTTCGGTGGTATTGTTGTTGATGTCTTTGATCTTGAGGTAGAGTCCACTAATTGCCGCCAGCGTGATCAAGGATGAGGTTGTTGATGAGAAGATACCAGATACCGCTTTAATACCAATTGCGCTGGTTGCCACCGAGTTAATTTTGTTGATCATATCTTTGCCATCTGGTGAGCAGAGGTAGTTTGTTGCATTGTACATGATTTGCTTGATTGCGCCACCCAGTGGTCCTGAGAAGCCGCTGCTGAGTGCTACCCACATGCCCATAAATCCTTTAATAAGGATTTCGAGTTGTTGGGCGCCGGTTTGGTTGAGGCCAGACTCTTGAAGGGTACGCGCAAGGTTTTGTAGCTTGCTGGCATCGCTGCGCTTGGTTAGCGTATCAAAGAAGTCGCGATACGTAGCAAGGTCAAGTCCGAGTTGACCCATGAAGAGTGGATTGGTGATTTGTCCATCGAACGTTGCTTCAATCTCATCTTGTAGCTGTGTTAGACCTTCTGCCCCGTCAGGCGCATTCTTTTTATTTTGAATTGCCTTTTCAATTTCACTTTGTATCCGACCCATAATGTGTTGGATGGCGATCGGGTTGAACCATGGGGTACCAAAGGATGTATTGATTTGTTGGGCTAGGTATTCTATCCATTCATTCCATTGACTCTCAATGGCGGCGGTTCCGGTAAGATTTTTGTTAGTAATAAAGCTTTGGAGATTTTCTTCGTCTTCCAGGGTGCGCGTTTCTTTAAAATGGTCTTCTGTGCCTACTGCTGGCTCGGTTGGATTTATTTGCATCCTAGTAAGAAGTGTATCAAGTTTGTCATAGACATGGCATACCTGCTCGTACATGTTTGTTTTCTTGTCCGTTGGCGCGGTTTCCAGCTTTGCTTGAACCATGGTTTTTATGGTGCTCCATGTTGCCGCTTTTTTATTATGGAATTTTGTTTGTTGTTCACTAGATAATGCGGGGATTGCGCTACCTGGGCGTTTGGCGTTCCGTAATGCTTCATAAAAATGGTTGATGACATCAGTAACGGCCAATTTTGCTTGAACTCGTCCAATTTGGTCTTTTGGCTGGCTACCGGTACGACTCATATTTTGAATTACCAGCTGCTCTAGTTGTGTTAACGCTTGGTCGGTCTCGGATTTTGAAAATGCGGTGCTGCCTTGTTTTTCATTGGAAAGCATCTTGTTATCAATGATTGAAATGATAGTGTCCGCGGCACGCTGTACTGGTGAGCTTTCGGGTGTTTGTCCTGACTGACTATTGGCATGGCTCCGCGTAGCTTTTTGATTTTGCGGCATAGACGTACCTGTGCCACCCTGCGATGTTGCGGCTTCGCCCCCTGTGCCACGTCCGCCGGCATATGAGTTACCAGTATTGTTTGATGAATGGTTTGTTTGGTTAGCAGGATTGCGGCTGCTCTGCCATGGCGTGTTTTTAAATTCGGGATATTTGTTTTCGCTTACGGGATGAAGCGCGGTCCCTTGAGCATAAGCAAAGTTTCCCTGTGGGATACTTTGCATGAGGCTTTGCGCGGCAATTTTACCCTCTTTTTGCGGGGTGATCGTTTTTTTACGTTTACCCCAGCCGGTATTAAGAAGTGCATGGTTGGCTGAACCATCATGAGCAGAAAATTTCCATGCGTCCCCCAGCTGTTTTGCAGGGGTTGCAAGGTAATCAATGGCAATTGCCTCACGCGCATGGTCTGAAGTACAATCGGCGAAAATATCATCCGGCAATCCCCATGGCGCAGAAGTTTGGGTTGTCGGTATGTTTCGTGCATTGCGTGGTGATGATGAGACAAAAAGATTGGTAACCCGTGCAATAGCAAAAAAGGTTACGGTTAGCGTAATGACGGCAGATAGGATTTTGACCCCATTCCCTGCGCGTTTTGGTACGGTCTGGTTTGTGCTGTTCATAGGTTATTCTCCCTAATTGCTATGATCTATTTTTGTTTACACACAATATGATTTTACTAATAGAAAATATAATGTCAAGAAAATATTTCAAAGGGCGATAAGTTTTTTGGCGTGTGGCGGTATTTTGGACAAATCGGTAATTCAATTACATTTTTGTCCAAGGTTTTGGTGGGCTCTGCGTTCACCGCTTTATTTTTGGCGCGATAAGATGGGCAATGAGGTTGATCTGCTCATTGATTATGCGGATCACGTGCTATCGATTGAAATTAAATCGGGACGTACGGCTTCAAGCAGTTTTTTTGATGGTTTGACCTACTTTGCAAAATATATCGAGGTACCGACCAAAGAGCGTATGGTGATCTATGCAGGTGATGAAATGCAGCTACGATCGTCTGGGCGACTGGTAAGTTGGCGCCAGTTGTATGCGCCCGATGAGCTTTTTAAACGTGGTAAACAATAGCATATATGTTTTGCTTGTTGTCCAGAATTAGAGGCTCGTGGCGTACTGCTTCATAAGCTCGTAATATTGGGGAACTTTTTTGCAGAGGGCTTCTGCAAGCGCTTCTTGATAGAGATGCAAAGTGAGATTGCGGTATTCAAAACGATGGATAAGCGAATCGCGCATAATGCGGCGGGCTTCTTCCTCGTTGATTTTAGGTGAGCAAAAAAGGGTTTGGTAGTTTCCTGAAGATGTTTGGACATGTCGGACACTTTTTCCTAGGAGTGCCGGAGCAGCAATAAGGCTTTTTTGGGTCGTTGAGAACGTTTTCATGTTGATTTCTCGTACTTTATTAGCCGGCATTACAGGATAAAACGATACGCCAGGGCCCAGTAATTGCCTAAAATAGTTATGCTATTGGGTAGATTGGGTGCGAACAAGACAGTCGAGAGCCTTAATCGTTTACCAGGACGTCGTAGGTTACCGCAAGCTCGGAGCTAACATACGCACCAATTCGGTGCAAGTTATCAAAGAGGTTACGTGATGTTGTCAATGTTGATTGGCTTGCATGAGCGACTTGTTCTGGGGAGAGGAAGCGCAGCACCTGCGGGCCAACCGCTGATGAGGCAGTGTAGAATTTTTTGGATGCTTGCATGAGTGCTAATCCACAGAGGCCCCATAATAAAAAGTGTTGGGGAAAACCCTTAATAAGCGATTTGCCTGCGGCAGTAGGTATATAGTAGCCGACTTGGGCGGCAGTGTGTGCACCCGGAAGAACGTGCGTACGGGATTGCGTATGAATTTGTTCTAGCAAGGGCTGATTGGTTAGGCCAAGCTTTTTCTTATCTTTTTCGCGTAACAGGCGTTTGTCATGGGAGAGTTGTTTGTACGTCTGCACGTTGTGGTAGGTGTTGGTTATTAGATGGCGCCAGCTAAGAGGGTTGTATGAAATGTTGTCAAAAAGATTTTTTGCAACAAGGTTTGGTTTAAGTTTTTTTTGCGATGTTGTGAGCGTATCTTCCTGGTTATCGGCTGTTTCATTAAAAAACTGTTTGAGAGCTTCATGCTCAAAGTTGCGACCATCAGGCACCGGGGTTGGTTGTGGGTCTTCGGCATGTATGATCGTGCTTATTGATACCAGTGCTGTGCTGAGCATGACGAATAAAAATAGGCGAGCAATAGGCTGGTGAGCGAGAAAGAATAACCGTTTCATAAGACCAAAACCTCCGGTAGTTATTTGTGCTTTGCAGAAGACCGCGGGGAAGCGATACGCTTCCCCGCTTGTAGGTCTAAAAGCTTGTTACAGCGTTAGGCTGCTACTGGTGCAGTCCAGTTGGCGAGCTTGGTGCTATTGTTGTGGATTGCGTTTACGCTGTAGCTTTTAAGGAATTTGCCTGTGCTTACCGTTGCGCCAGGAACTTGTTTGCCAAGTTTAACTGCATCAGCGCCTTTCCAATAGGCCAATACGCCAATTACGCCTGCTATACCAAGGCCAGTAAGAGCGTCGGTTGCTTTGATGTAACCTTTGGTGAAAGGAACCGTGAAGTTGAGTGTATTAAGCAATGTGTTTTGTTCTGTTTCCTTGCCGTCCTTGCCTTGCACTTTGATTTTTTTGTCTTTTCCTGCGTTGTGAATATTGTTTACATAACCGTTAGCGCCTTTTTTACCAAAACCCCAAGCTTTTGCCATTAATTGAGAAAAGCGTGATGGTTGAAGTTTTTCTAAGCTAGGTGCAAAATATTTTTTGTATAATGCTTTTACTTCTTCTGTTTGTTTATTAATAGCGTCGAGTTGTTTATTAATAGCGTCGAGATCGGTTGAGAGTTCGGAGCTAGATAGGTCAAGTTTTTTAGGTAGATCTTTGTCTGCTATGTTTAGTTTGAAAGTGGCTTTGGTTTTTAAGACAGCATCGACTGCATTGTTGTAGTCTGTGATGAGATTTTCTAGTTCTTCACTTGCCTTTTTTAGTTCATTTTTTATTTCTTCTGAAGGTTGTTGCTTCTCTTCTTCTTCTTTCTCAGTTTTTACAACAGGTTTTGTTGCTGTAATCTCTTCTTGGTTCTCGGTTCCATCCATAGCTAACAACGCAACATTATTGCATGCCAACAGGCCAACGGCCAACAATGAAAGTAGTAAACGTTTCATAATAAATACCTCGGTACGGTTATTGTGATATATACTCAATGTCTTTTTGTTTATTTCTGCCGACATTCGCGTGTGACGATTACTGATTTAAAAAATATGTGCACAGGCCATGTAAGGGTTACCCCTAAACAGCTTTGATTTTAGCACACTTTTTATCAAAATCAAAAACAATGAACGGACAGCAGGATACTTTTTTGCTAAGAAACCTCCAATTAGAACAGACCTCCATAACCCTGTCGTGCGCGTATGTCTTTGTGTTAATAACACCACGTCAGCGTATGCCTCTTATTGTAAATAAAAACAAAAAGTTGTCAAGTATTTATTTTATATCTGTATTCTTACCCGCTACGCGTTCTTTGAGTAGCGGGTAAGAATATGTGTTATTTGGCGCGATTTTTGAGCGCTTTAATTTTGGCGCAAAGTCCGGCCTTTTTGGCTGTGTAGAGTGCGGCGGCGGCTACGAGCGCGGTTGCAGGGATGGTTACCATTTTGTGTTCCCAGTACCAATGGGCGCTTTTGCTCATGGTAGTGGCAATGTTTTTGCCTGTGGTTTTGACGCTATCGGTGAGCATGTTTGCGCTCAAGCCAGTAGAGATGGTTATCAGCGCTGCCAAGGCAATGTACACACGTTTCATAAAAAACTCCCGGTATAAATAATGGGTATCCAAGCACGGTCTCGTGCATTACTTGCAAACACGTGTATCACAAAAACGGGGTAAGGAAAATAAAAGATTGCTCACAGACGCTATCTTTTGCGATAGAATTAGGCCTGGTTGCTGTGATAAAAGGTCGGACAAAGCTGGGGGATATCGCATGGCATGCACTGTGTATTTAGTTGATGGATCATCGTTTTTGTATCGTGCATATTATGCGCTGGGTGGGCTCAGCGCGCCTGATGGGCAGCCAGTGCAAGCGGTCTTTGGTTTTTGTCGCATGACCAAAAAAGTTATTGATCGGTTTGAGCCTGCGTATATGGCCGTTGTTTGGGACTCGCCGGGTGCGACTTTTCGTCACGAGCTTTTTGATGGGTACAAAGCAACACGCCAAAAACAGCCTTCTGATATGGCTGACCAAAAAGTATTGATTCAATCATTTTTGTCTGATATCGGCATGCCTCAAATAGCCCAAGCAGGACTTGAGGCAGATGACTTGATTGCATCGTATGCACACGAGGCAGTTGCGCGGGGTTGCCATGTGGTTATCATCACTTCAGATAAAGATCTTGGTCAATTGGTTAATGAACAGATCAAGATTTTTGATCCCTTTAAAGATGTCCTGCTGGATGAAGCAGCGGTTCAAGAACGATATGGCTTTCCCCTCGAGCGTATGGCAATGTATTATGCCCTGGTTGGCGATAGCTCTGATGCTATTCCGGGTGTGCGTGGTATTGGCCCCAAAGCAGCTGGTGAGCTGGTGACGCGCTTTGCTTCGCTTGATGGACTGTATGCGTTTTTAGAAGATCCTGTTGCGGCGCACGATGCGAGCATAAAGTTGCGTGTGCGTACGCTCTTAGTGGCTGGTAAAGATGCCGCCTACTTGAGCCAACAATTATTTACGTTGCATCAGGTGCCTGTCACGTTGACTGTTCCGACTCAACTTGCATTTTCAGCGCACGATTATCCCAAAGCGCGCTCCTTGTTTGAGCATTTGGGCTTTGTTTCTTTACTAAAAGGGTTGCCGGTCGACCCAATTATGACGATACCTCAACAGCAAGGGCTCTTTGAAACAGCGCCAGCCATCGCGCCGCGTGAGAGTTTTGCGCGTACCCATGGCTTTGAGTTTGAATTAGTCCTGAGTAGAGAGTCGCTGGTGGCAGTATGCAAGAAGATTAGCTCAGCTGGTATCGTTGCGATCGATACCGAAACCGATGGGTGTGCGGTACGGCATGCGCAGCTTGTTGGTATCTCCTTTTGTACTCAAAAAGGGCGCGCTTATTATCTTCCCGTAGCGCATCAGACCGGGGAGCAGCAGATTGATCGGATGGTTATTGACCAGTTAGTTGGGCCGATCTTTGCGGATGCAGCGATTAAAAAGATTTTTCACAACGCCAAGTTTGATTTACTCATACTCGAGAACGCGGGATTTGTTGTTCGAGGACTCTTTTTTGATACCATGATTGCTGCGGGGTTGGTACGCGGTGAGGGGCAAAAGATAGGATTGAAGGCGCTTTCGCAGGAGTTGCTTGGGCAGCCGATGCATCACTTTGAGGATATGGTTGGTATGCAGGGGTTAACCAGCTTTGCGCAGGTTCCGCTTGCAGCAGCGCTTGACTATGCTGCAGCCGATGCACATCAGACGTGGTTGTTGTATCAAGCACTTGAGCCACGCCTTGTGGCAGATAAGGTTGAGGCACTCTTCTTTGGGGTTGAGATGCCTCTGGTCAAGGTTTTGTGTGCTCTGGAACGTGCCGGTATGCCGCTTGATATGGGCCGGCTTGATGTGGCAGATGTTGTTGCAACGCGTCGGCTTGCAGAACTTGAGGTAGAGATTGCACTGTTTTCTGGTCGAGAGCCGGGTAGCTTTAATCCTCGTTCGCCACAACAAGTAGCAGATCTTCTCTTTGTGCGTCTTGGGCTACAACCTTTCAAAAAGACGGGGAAGGCGCGCGCTTACTCAACAGATAATGAGTCGTTGCAAACCCTGGTTGATCAACATCCGGTGGTCGCGCTGATTATTCGTCATCGTGAGCTAAGTAAATTAAAAGGGACCTATATTAATGGGTTGCGCGAGGCCTGTGATGCGCATACAGGGCGGGTTTATACCAGTTTTCGCCAGGCGACAGTTGCAACGGGACGGCTTTCAAGCGCTGATCCAAACCTGCAAAACATCCCTGTGGGTGAAGTTGAGGGGATTAGCGTTCGTTCCTTTTTTGTCGCGCGTTCTGGATACAGTCTTCTTTCGGCTGATTATTCGCAAATTGAGCTGCGAGTGCTTGCGCATCTATCGGGTGATCCGGTCCTTACAGCGGCGTTTTTGCGTGGTGAAGATATTCATGCGCGTACCGCGGCGGGATTGTTTGGTGTTGGTATTGATCAGGTAACCTATGAGCAGCGGCAAGTAGCGAAAAAAATCAACTTTAGTATCTTGTACGGCTTATCTGCGTTTGGATTATCCAAGGACCTTGGTATCGGAGTAAGCGAGGCACGTACGTACCTTGATCGGTATCAGGCGCAATATCCACGTGTCTTTGCCTGGATGGATGAAGTTATTGCCAAGGCGCGAATCGCGGGCTATGTGCGAACGCATCTTGGGCGTAAGCGGCAGCTTCCCGAATTGTTTGAAGCAAACAAGACCCTGTTTCAGCAGGGGTGTCGACTCGCTATTAATACGGTGGCGCAGGGAACGGCTGCTGAGCTGGTTAAATTGGGTATGATTGCAGTGTATAATGCCTTGGCAACAACAAAGTTGCAGGCAACACTCATTTTGCAGGTTCATGATGAGGTGATATTGGAGGTTGCAAACCAAGATCTTGCGCATGCAAAGGGCATGGTTCAGCATGCGTTAGAGTCAGTTGTTGATTGGGATATTCCGCTCACGGTCGGGATTCACGATGGTAGTTCATGGGATGAGTTGTAGGAGCCGGCAAGTTTGACTTTTTTGCAAATTATTTTCATACTTTGAAGATGAATGA
>Ga0209417_1003473_pt1 | contig 21018 bp, 16 predicted proteins | sample RifGroF2_FD_184002 | JGI IMG/M metagenome (GOLD analysis project Ga0209417, IMG submission 184002) | Groundwater microbial communities from Rifle, Colorado, USA - Groundwater F2 (SPAdes) (version 2) | ecosystem: Environmental > Aquatic > Deep subsurface > Groundwater | place: Rifle, Colorado... | reverse complement strand
TTTTGATTGCGACACCCAAAAAGGTGTCGCAAAAATTATAAATTATTGATTTACTGAAATTTGCAAAAGAAGAAAAAATCAAGCGACAAAGTCAGGAAAAAACTGTTTTTGTGGAAAAAAATATTGTAAATAAAAAGAAACAAAAAGAAACTCTGTTTTAATTCATTCTCTCTGTCTAAAATTAGAAGCGATAATGACCTCTTATTGTTACTGATTAAATACAAATTGGATTATATTTGCTCCCATTTGCAATGCTTTCAATCTTGTTTCTTCCGAATCATTATGCACTTCACGAGATTCCCAACCATCGCCAAGGTCTGCTTCATAAGTATAATAGCAAACTAGCCTTCCGTTATATATTAAACCAAATCCTTTAGGAGGTTTGCCATCATGCTCATGTATTTTTGGAGGACCATTATTAAATGTATATTTTTGTTTATAGATAGAATAATTAAAAGGCAGTTCCACAAATTTTAGCTCAGGGAAAACCTTTAGCATTTGAGGCCTTATGTATTTATCTAAGCCATAATTATCGTCAATATGAAGAAATCCCCCGCTTTTTAAATATGTTCTTAGATTTTCCGCTTCTTTATCACTAAAAATAATATTTCCATGTCCTGTCAAATGGACAAAAGGATAGTTAAAGATTTCATTACTTCCCACTTCCACAATGTCAGGTTCCGCATTAATTGTGGTTTTTAGATTTTTATTGCAAAATTCTATTAAATTGGAAAGTGATGTTGGGTTTGCATACCAGTCTCCACCTCCATTATATTTGAGCAAAGCTATTTTTACACCATATTTATCAAGAGGCGTAAATGAAAAAAGAACGCAAACCAGTAGAAGCAAAAATACTTTTTTTAACATTAATTATCCATTTAATTTGCTTGCTAATGTATTGTAATATAATTCTCTGTATTCTTTTATATTTCCAAAATTATCATAATTTATAACAATATCTCCATTTTTAATAACATTACCTAATATAAAATAATCAACAAATGAAATATCAAGAATATTTTGCAGTCTTTGTAATTTATCTCCAGAAACAGATATAACTACTCGGCTTTGAGATTCTCCAAATAAGAAAGCATCTTTTCTGATTTCTCTATCAGTCTTTATATCAAATCCTAAATTATTGTTAAAGCATGATTCTATTAATGTTATAAATAATCCTCCATCTGAAATATCATGTGCCGATAATATTAAATCTTGTTTAATAATGTTTTGGATAATAGACAGATTAAAATGCTCTTCTTCTAAATTAAAATATGGTGGAGGTGATAATTTAACTCCGTGATAATTATATAAATATTCAGAAGAGCTAATGTCGTTTCTTGTTTTTCCAATAAGGACTATATAATCTCCTTCATTTTTAAAATCAAGAGTCATTATTTTTTGTTTGTCTTCTAAAACACCAAGCATTCCAATAACTGGAGTAGGGTAAACAGGTTCTTCCTTGCCATCTATAAGGCTTTGGTTGTAAAAGCTTACATTACCTCCTGTAACAGGAGCATTAAATTTTTTACAAGCAGCACTCATCCCTTTTATAGCCCCAACAAATTGCCAATATACTTCAGGATTATAAGGGTTTCCAAAGTTTAAGCAATTAGTAATAGCTAAAGGAACACCTCCCGAACAAATAATATTTCTTGCAGATTCTGATACAGCTATTTCTGTACCAATAACAGGATCCGCCATAACATATCTAGAATTACAATCAACAGATAATGCAATGGCTTTTTTCGTTCCTTTTATATTAACCACAGCAGCATCTGAAGGTCTGTTAGTAGTCATATTTTTTGTTCCTACCATTGTGTCATACTGTTCCGCAACCCATTGTCTTGAGCAAATATTTACATTTGCAGTCAGAGATTTTGCAACTTCAATTAAATTCTCAGGAACAGCAATTTTTTCAATATCATATTTTTCTATTTCTTTAAAGTATGAAGGCTCCTTAAATTCTCTTTGATAAACAGGCGCTCCTCCTCCTAAAACTAAAGAATCTGATGACACTGCTGCAACCAATTCATCTCCAACATAATATTTCGAAATATCTCCTTCTATTACTTCGCCTATTTCAACACAGTTTAGATCCCATTTATCAAAAACATTTTTTGCTATGTCCTCCATCCCTTTTTTTACAACAACAAGCATACGCTCTTGTGATTCAGACAATAATATCTCAAACGGTTGCATATCGTTTTGCCTCAAAGGAACCTTGTCTAAATGAATTATCATTGCATGTTTCCCTTTTGCAGACATTTCTGATGTAGAACAGGTTATTCCTGCTGCACCCATATCTTGCATACCTATTACAACTCCTGTTTTTATCAATTCAAGTGATGCTTCAAGTAATAATTTTTCTTGAAAAGGGTCACCAACCTGAACTGAAGGCAACTTTTCACTTGATTTTTCTGTTATGTCTTCTGAAGCAAAAGTGGCTCCATGTATTCCATCTTTGCCTGTTGATGAACCAACTATAAATACAGGGTTACCTACGCCATAAGATGTAGCAGAAACTACATTCTCTTTTTTTACAATACCAACTGACATCGCATTTACTAATGGATTGACATTGTAACAATCATCAAAATAAACTTCGCCTCCCACTACTGGTACTCCAAAAGCATTACCATAATCTCCTATACCCTTAACTACACCTTTGACCAACCATTTTGTCTTTTCGCTATTAATATTTCCAAAACGTAATGAGTTTAACTGAGCTATGGGACGTGCTCCCATTGTAAAGATATCTCTGTTTATCCCTCCTACACCAGTTGCAGCACCTTGATAAGGCTCAACAGCTGAAGGATGATTATGTGATTCTATTTTAAAACAACAACCAATGCCATCTCCTAAATCCACTAAACCTGCGTTTTCTTCTCCTGCTCCAACCAACATTTGCTTGCCCTCTTTAGGCAACTTCTTTAACCAAAAAATAGAGTTTTTATAAGAGCAGTGTTCTGACCACATTACTGAATACATGCTTAACTCAGTATAATTAGGTTCCCTACCCAATATTTCTTTAATTTTTTCAAATTCTTTAGGTAACAAGCCCAATTTGCCAGCCACCTCTACATCTACTTTTTCTTTATTATATTTCATTAATATCTAATTTTATTTTCATTAATTATAAATGCAAACCTAATCTTTTTTTTAAAACTATACTAAAAAAGCATGCACAAAAATCTATTATAAATAACCTTTATACCATTGTAAATCCCAGTTTATTTAATAGTTCTTTGTCTTTATCTATGCTGTTATTTTTTGTAGTGAGCAATTTTTCTCCAAAGAATATGGAATTTGCTCCAGCAACAAAACATAATGTTTGAGCCTCATCATTTAGTTCTAATCGTCCTGCTGCAAGGCATATTATTGATTTTGGCATTAATATTCTTGCCGTTGCAATCATTCGCACCATTTCCCATACATCAATTATCTTGTTATTCTCCAAAGGTGTACCTTTTATTGGAACAAGTATATTCAGCGGAACGCTGTAAGGATGTTTTTTAAATGATGATATGGTGTGCAACATTTTTATTCTGTCTTCATTACTCTCTCCAAGTCCTACAATTCCACCGCAACAATGATCCAATCCCCCATCTATAAGATTGTTTATAGTCTCTAATCTTTCTGAATATTTATGGCTAGTAATGATATTTTTATAAAAATCCTCTGATGTATCCACATTATGATTAAAAGCAGATATCCCTTTATCTTTTAATTTTTTTATAATTTCTTTATCTTTAACAATACCAAGTGTGCAACAAACGTTTAAGCCTAGATTCTTTATCTCCTGCGTCATTTCTAATATTTTCTCAAAGTCTTTGTCCTCCTTTACTTCTCGCCAAGAGGCGCTTAGACATACTCTTGTTGCTCCATTTTCCTTGGCCTTAATAGCTAAGCCAATAACCTCTTCTTTATCTAATAGTTTATGAGGTTCTATGTCCGTTTTATATTTTGATGACTGAGCACAATATGCACAATCTTCCGTACACCTTCCTGTTTTTACAGAAATTAAAGTGTTTATTTTCATTTCTGCCTCAGGAAAAGTTTCTTGGTGTATGTTAGCTGCTTCTCGTAATAGTAATATTAATGGTTTATTGTAAATTGTGGCAACCTCTTCTACCGTTCTGTTTGTTCGTATTTCTAACATTGTTTTATATTGAAAAATAATAAAAACAAAATTACACAATTTTTTTTAACCACACAGAAATATAATATTAATGAAGACACATCCCTCAAACAATGGGTGAACAACACAATTCAAATACACACATAGAAAACACTCCTCTTTATCAATGTAAGTTTAAAAAACTATCTTAATGAATCGGGTAATATCTTATTGTTTTTGCAAACGTAATTATTTATAGTAATAAAGTTTTGAAATTTAGCATTTATGGATTCCTGTTGAGTGTTATCTATGGCCTTTTCAATATACATATTGTCAAAAATATCGTAAACAGCATCGTTTGAAAGGAAGTAATCACCATCAATATAATCAACTAGTTCATTCTTATTTCTCATTAATGGGTATGAACACTTTTTGTTGAATGAAACTTCTGTATCAAGTCCATGTCCTAACCATGCTGTATATTTAGGGATTTTTATGTCATAGTTATGATTAAGATATGATAAAATGGTAGGAGTCACATCAAATTGAGTTGATATGGCAGAAAACTTTTGTCCTTTTTTCAACAATGGAGAATAAATAACTAAAGGAACATGAAATCGGTCAATTTGAGTAGAAATAGGTATCTCAGGCATGCGATGGTCACCAGTTATAACAAATATAGTATTTTCAAAATCATCTCTTTTGGAATACTCCTCCATGAAATATTTAAGTGCATCATCAAAATAAAGTATGCATTCAAATTTGTCATGATAACTTCGGCGTTCTGTCTTATCTTGTTCTTTAAGACCAATATCAACCATTCTTTTTTCAAATTTATCATTATATGATTTTTGTTCTGGAATAAGAAATGGGCTATGCATAGCAATGGTTAGAAATATGTCAACTTTTGGGTTATTGTTGTTTTTTTTCAATATATCAAAAGATTTTTTAAAAATTTCTTTATCCCCATATCCCCATGAAAATCCATTACTACTAGATGGTAATTTTTTGTATCCATTTCCAAAATTAGCGTTATCATATATGGCGTCAATATTTTGTTTTTTTAAAAAAACGTCCATTAAGTCGAAATGAGCATCACCTCCATAATAGAATCTTGTATAGTATCCATTTTTTTTAAGAATCTTAAGTAACGATTGATGTGCTGGCATTTTATCATTCATCTCAAGGAATCCTTTTTCTCCAAAAGGTAATGACCCAAACAATGAAGGAAGGACTGCAAATGTTCGCCCTCCTGTGCTAAGGAAATTTTCCCAGTAAAGACTTTGTTTCATAAGAGAGTCAAGGTATGGAGTGAAGCTACCAAGGTATGCATTTTCTCCACAATAAGCTCTCCCTAGACTTTCTACAATAATAAAAACTATATTCGGAGGAGTTTTTGATTGATTAAAGAAGGCCCCTAATACATCTGGAGTTTTTTCTACATGTAATAGAGGATATTCTTTTGATACATATTCAAAATCATTCCAATTATTAGTAGTAATAATATTATCTATTTTAGTTATATCTGTTGGGATATTCTTGTTTTTGCTAGTATGGCTATATACATTTGAAAAGAAAAATTGAGTCTTATTTACGGCAAGGTAATAATTAAAGTCTTTTTTAAAATTAGAAATATTTGGTGTTACCTTAGAAGCTAGCAAAATAGAAATAAGAGCAAGCAATATAAATATATATGAAATACCCTTTCTTAAAAGAACTTTTGATAACATTATTGAAAGAAAAATAAATAATCCCACAATAAATACAAAAGACAAATAAGTCATAAAGTTTGATCCTCCGGAAGCATTTATTGTGTGAGTTATTTCATCTATAGAATAAGCGAAAAGATCGTTTCCCAATGGAATCATAGATAATTTGAAATACGAAATCAATGAAAGATTACTTAGTATTATTAAAGAAGCAATAATTATATATATTGCCTTTGCTATGGTTTTGTTTAAAAGGTAAAGCAAAACAAATAAAACAAATAAAACGAATAGCAGCTGAAAGGAGAATGTTATGTCGAAAAACAACCCCATTAATTGAGAATTAATATTTGATGCTATAAATCCATGTTCTAATCCAAATGAAGTTATTTCATATATTCTTGACAGAGCAATTATAAATATAAATATTAAACCAAGTTTTGAGAACTCAACAATTGCATCAGTAAACTTATTTTTGATTGATTTTGATGATTTCATAATATTCAACTTTTTAAATTATTAAAATAGTTTTTGTATCCCTATTCCTACAGAGTAAATGTCTCTAAATTTAGAAGGAAAATATTCTTCGTTTTCATATGCAGCATTAATATTAAAAATCCAAAATGTAGCAAATGGTTTGTTATATTCTAATTTTATCTTATTAGATGCAAGATTACTTACAGTGTCGAAATATTTTCTTTTGTCATCAGGCGATGAACCTAATCCAAAACTTAAGCCCATATAATCTTTTGAGCTACTAAAATACCTCCTTATTTGAAATATTCCAGAGAAAGATGTTCCTGTATTGCCTGGAGTAATAAACGGACGTAATGAAAGCCAATAATTGCCTAAATATTTACCAAAATGCCCAGTGTAAATTGCAACTTCAGAAGAAGAGAATATTAGATACCTTATCCCTAATGATGCTTCTAATGCTTTTGGAAAATTATGATATACATCAAATCCATATCTATATTTAGGGAATAAACCTGCTGCTTCAGAATAACCAAAATTAACATACCCGTAAGTATTTTTAAAATATCTAGGATAAGCGTCCGCTTCAAATTGGTAGCCTTTATTGCCAAATCTTTCTGCGTAATTAACCCGTCCAATAACCGAACCTAGAGGTGTTTTCCTTGAATAGTCAGCATAAAATAAATGATGAGGAGTATTATCCTTATATGCATCAACATTATATGTCAAACCTATACTGTTCTTGGCATTTTGAAGTTTTAAGTCTTTCTTTTTAATTATCGCCTTTTTGTTGTCACTTTCTATAGTTAATATTTTTATTGTTTCATCTATAGCCTCTTTATATTTTTCAAAATGCTCAAGTATTTTTATTTTAACAAAGATTACATCAATGTCATTGTTTTTTTTTGCTAGCCAATCATTAGTTATTTTTAAAGCAGTCTCATAATTGTCAGACCACAATTCATTATTTATTGCAGCAATTGTTGCATCTCTGTCATCTGCATCTCTGTCTAATACACTTTTAAACTCCGCTCTTGCTTCATCATAGCGATTGTTCCAAGAATACATTGTTCCAAGATACGTTCTAACATCATTATAATTAGGATATCTTTCCAGTATTTGTTTGCATGTGTTTATTGCTTTGTCATAATCCTTTGCTTTTGATTGGCTGATGGCATTCTTAAACAATGAATCTGGGTCAAATGTTTCTTGTGAATAAACAATACCTGATGTTGAATAAATAATTATTAGTATTTGTATGAATATATATCTGAATTTCATTCTATATGTTACTTAGTAGTTATTTATTTCATCAATAAAAATTATATCTAAAATTCTAATTCTTATTGTTATTTTCAAAAAAAACTTTATAATCCTTAAATCATTGCAAATATATTTCTTTTTTTGACAATTTTATTAAAACTTTTGAAAAGTATTAAACTTTTGAATAATTGTTTTTTATAAAGCAATTTGCCTAAAAATAATTTCTATAAGTGTGTGTAAGCATCTATAAAACTTAATAAATTATTGATTTTATGATAACATCCCCAACATAGTGAAGTTATTTAATATAATTATTCCATTAGATTAATTATAATTTCTTTTACTTCGTTTAGTTTTTTTGTGGTTTGTAGCTTCATTTTAACTTCTTTGATGTTTGATATGCCTTTGAGATAGTGAGGGTATAATTTCCTCATTTGATGCATTGTGGCATACTCGCCTATGAATTCTTCGGATAGTTGCATATGACGTAAGCAAATGTCTATTTTTTCATTAATACTTGGAAGGGAGTATGTTTGATTATTAAAGTAGCTTTTAATTTGTGCAAATATAAATGGGTTACCTATTGATGCCCGACCAATCATCAGGCCGTCAACATTATATTTTGTTAATTTATCTTTTGCATCTTCGGGAGATTTAATATTTCGTTATCCTTCTTTATTTCGTCAATCAAAGTCCAGTCTGCTTCACCTCCATATAGTTGAGCCCTCGTTCGTGCATGAATGGTTATAGCCACAATTCCTGTGTCTTGTAGTTTTAATACTACTTCGTGAATATTTTTTGAATTATTATCCCATCCTAGTCTTGTTTTTGCTGTTACAGGGATATTCGTGGATTTAACAACTAAATTGCAGATCTCAACCATCTTGTCTGGATCTTTAAGAAGGGCTGCACCAGCTCCTTTGCTAACTACTTTTTTTACAGGACATCCAAAATTAATGTCTATATAGTCAGGATTGTATTCTTGAGCGATGATAGCTGCTTCAACAATTGATTTTGGATTATGCCCAAATATCTGAATCCCAATAGGTCTTTCGCTGTCTTCAAACAAGCATTTTATTTTGCTCTTTCCAGCATCTCTTATTAATGCTTCCGCTGCTATAAACTCAGTAAACATAAGGTCTGCACCATATTCCTTGCAAAGAGTTCTAAATGGTTGATTTGTTATATCTTCCATCGGGGCAAGTATTATTGGTACATTTTTAGCATTTATATTGTCTAGCATATTGGATTATTTAGAGATGGGAGAAAGAAAAACATTACATTTGTTTTTTCATAATATTTAAACCCTCCTCTAAAGATAATGGTTTAAAGTTTAGTTCTTTTTCTGCTTTCAGATTTATATATGTTGAGTCAAAAGGACGATGAGCAAGCGATGCAAAAAAATCATTGTCAACAGGAGTTATTAATGATTGGTCAAGATTAAACACTTTAGCTGTTTTAATAGCTAATTCATATCTGTCAACACGTTCTGCCCCTGCAATATGATAAATTTCTTTATTTATTTCTTTACTTATAGAATTCCATATAGCATCACAACAAGCCCCAACATAAAGAGGGTTTATATATGAATATCCTGCAACCATATTTAACTTTTTCCCTGCACTTAAAGATTCAATAACGTAAGTAACTGGGTTATGCCTTGTGTGGTAATTCCACCCATACATAAGAATTAATCGAAAAATTAGATGATATTCAAGAAACCTAACTAATGATTCTGCCATAAATTTATGTTTACCATATTCATTTGTTGGATTTGGAATTGCGTTTTCGTTGTAAGGGGCATCATCTCCTGAGAATATTGCATTACTTGAGCAATACATTAATTTTGCATTGTTTTTTTTACACCATTGGGCTATATTCCAAGTGCCAATTACGGTAGTTTTATATGATTTATCTGGAAATTTTTCGGCTTCATCCACATTGCTTAATCCTGCGGTGTGGATTATTATATTTGGATTAAAACTGGATAACATGTCCTGAACTTTTGAAAAATCTGTAATGTCCAAGAATTGTGTATCAAAACCAAAATGTTTGTATGACTCATTATAATTAAAATACGTCCCCACAATTTCACAATTTTTTAAGTTCGAGGTTTTGGCAAGATACAAACCAAGAAAACCATCAATACCGGTAATAAGAATTTTATTCATAAATTTATTTAAAATAAATCATAAAAATAATACAAATAAGCCAAAGCACAAAAACATACTGTATAAATCTATCCTTTAATAATAATAAAGTAGGATCTCCTTCATTTTCATATTTGTTTGTTTCACTCAACTGAATAAATCGAAAGATGCCTAACACTACAAATATTGAAGAATAAAAAAGATTAGGACTTCCAAAAGTTGTAATCACATGAGGGTCTAAAGTATAAAGGATGTATCCAAATAAAACTATTGTAGCTGAAATATTTATAAATTTATCAAGAAGTTGCACTGAGTAAAACCTTAAAGAACTTCTATGTAATGTTGCATTACTTCTTAGTATTTTTAATTCTGACTTTCTTTTTATAAAAATCAACATTAGAGCGGAGAAAAATGTTATTATTATTATCCAATGAGAGGGAAGAACATCTATTGCAAAACAACCTCCTAATACCCTGAAAACAAAATTAATTCCAATAGAGAAAGATTCTATCAAATTTAGTTTTTTTAAACCTAAATTATAAATGATATTAAAAATAAGATATAAAATGATAATAAATTGAGTTTTGTAATTCAAAAATAGAATAAACACAATAAGCAAAATTAAAAGCAAAAGCATCATAATATATGCCCTAGGAATTGAAATTGAACCATTAGCAATAGGCCTGTTTTTTTTTCTTGGATGCATTTTGTCTTTATTTACATCCATAATATCATTTAAAACATAGACAAACGAGCTACTCATACAGAAAGCAAAAAAGGTAATTAATATAGAAATAGTTGCTTCAGGTATAAATAATTTTAGAGAAAAAATAAGAGGTGCAATAACAAAAAAATTCTTTATCCAATTATTAACTCTTATTAATTTTAAGTAATGCGTAATTTTGTAAAACATATAATTATTTTATTTCATGCTTTCGTACTTGGAAGGAATATTAAAAGGGAAATTAATATCCTCATTTAGTGTTATTTTACTATATTTTAAGTCAAGTTTTATCTTGTCATTTTGGGAGTTTACTTCAATTAGAATACTCATAGGGACTAATTGATTATCAATAGGAGTATAGTTTACATATGAAGCTTCTACTTTCTTATTTTCTGCAATTTCATTTAAACTCATCTTGGTAATTTTAGAAGTGCGGGGATCTAGCCAAATATTTTGCAACATAATTTTCTGTTCTGTTTTTGTTTTTGTTGCTTTCCTAAGTTTTCCGCGACCTATTGTGCTAAGCAAATATTGCATATTATTAATAGATATTTTAAAACTATTATTTTCATAGTAATGGAAATCATTGCCAGTTAAATATGCCTGAAGAATGTCATAATCTATGGATGTTTTAAATAATCCATTAAGAAAATCAAAGCTTCCTGAGAAATATTGTGATTCAAGACGATTAATCAACTTTATAGTGTCGGGAGTAATTAAAACTCTAGCCATTTCTATTCCAAAAGCAGGTGTAATTGACATCCATATAATACTATCTTTCAACATTCTTATTTGCCCATTAAAAGTATTTGATTTTTTATCAATAGTCAATGTCGCTGTAAATTTTATATTTAGAGTGTTAAATTTTAATTCATTGTTTTTTAAATTATCAAAAACATAAGTTAATCCTTCTTCTTTTGGTTTTATCGGTTCCTTTATTAACTTTCTTTCTACTTTGCAGCTAGTTAACAAAATTGCTAATAAAAAAATATTTATTAATACCTTTAGTTTAAACATATTGATTATTTTTGTGCAAAGTAAATAAATATTGTAAAGAATATTGCAATATTGCCCTAAATAAATACATTTTCATAATCACGTAATATATAATTTTGTTTTAATACTCTTTTTTCTTTAGTTTGTATTGTTAAAGAAAGGTTATTGGGATATATTTCTTGTATAATATTGGATTTTTGAAATGCACATTATCTAAGAAACAAGAATCAGGGAGAAAAACTATATTATTAAAGTATTGTTCAATTTGTTTTTTAGTCATTCCAGAGCCATCAAGTTCTTCTCTTTTAAACCCGTCAACATATTCTTTAAAATTAACACTTAGTGGTGGAGATATAAATTTGTAAGCAATGTTTTTAGATTCTAATAAACGAATCATTTTTCCCATATAATCTTTATTTATTGTTGATAAGTATTTTTCCTTTAATTCTGGTGTGTATTGAGGTTTTACATTTGAATAAGCAATATACGGTATCTGTGATAAAAAATATAGAGGTTGTTTTTTTATTTGTTGCCATGTAGTTTCTGTAAATTCTTTATAATATTCTTGTTTGTAGAATGGTTTTAAAAAATACTGGTAAGTGAATATTTCGTCCAAATTATTATTTAGATTATATGGATTAAATATAACCAATACCTTATTGGGCAAATTATTTTCCAAAAAGTTTTTTAATAATAAATAATACCCAACAAAGCTAATTCCTTGACTGCATGCTAAAGAATAAATAGTATCATTGCATTCTCTATTGTTAAACAGTTGATTTGCGACACTGTCACCAATTACTAATACTTTAACTTGTTTTTTCTTCTTGCTTTTTGTTATTGATAATATTGTTTCTATTCCAAAGAAGTTATACTTTAACCCTCTCAATGTTATTGGCAATAAGAATATGGCAATAAGTAAAAAAACTATAGAGAAAATAAGAAACCTTTTCATTTTTGTTTTATAAAAAACAAGTTTATTTAATATTGTTTAAGCTTAATGCGAAAGAAATTAAATCTGGAAATAGATAGTCAATAAAATTGTTTTGTTTACGTGCTTCTTCTGCATTGTCACTTATAAAGACTGTTTTCATTTTTAAACGTTTTCCAAATTGCATATCGGAGATAGAATCTCCAATCATAAAAGACTTATTAAAATTAATATCATTAAAGTCTTTTTTTGCCATTAATCCCATGCCTATATTAGGTTTGCGCAAAAAGCTGTTCTCTGCTTTTAAGTAAGGACTAAAATAAACTTTATCTATTCTACCTCCACTTTGTTCTATTTGTTGTATTAAATTATTGTGCACACTATGTAGGTCTTCTTTAGTCATTAAGCCTTTACCAATACCTTGCTGATTTGTTACAACTATTATTTTATTAAAAATATTGGAAAATATTTTTATTGCATCCGTAACACCTGGTAATAGTTCAAGTTTCTCTACAGAAGTAATATAACCTCCAATAATTCTTTTATTTATAACTCCATCTCTATCTAAAAAAATAGACCATCCTTTATATCCTAACTCTTTATTTTGAAGACCAATCATGAAAAATTGTTTTTTCTACTATTTGACAAATTATATGGCCAATCATTATGTGTACCTCTTGTACTCTTGCAGTATTTGTACTTGGCACTTTAAACGTGTACTTACAATATTCCTCCATTTTGTCACCTGCTTCACTTGTAAATCCTATTGTAATTAATCCTTTCTTATTTCCTACTTCTAATGCGTTTATAATATTTACAGAGTTACCTGATGTTGAGATTCCAATCAACACATCGCCTTTATTTCCTATTGCAGATAATAAACGAGCATAGACAACATCAAAGGAATAATCATTTGCAACAGCAGTCATGTATGAACTATTTACATGCAATGCTTCTGCAGCTAATGGAGGACGGTCAAAAGCAAACCTTCCTGATAATTCAGCTGCTAAATGTTGTGCATCCGAAGCACTGCCTCCATTTCCACATAACAAAACTTTACCTCCTTTTTTATATGAATCTACAATAGCTGAAGATACTTCATTAATTAAGTTTATAAAATCCTTATCATTAAGTATTTTATTTCTGATATCAATTGATTCTTGAATAATATTTTCTATTAACATTATTTGATTATTGTTTGATACTAAAGTAAGGATAAAAATTAATTTTACCTATTAACTATAAATTTCTTTGTTATTGTTGTTTGAGAAGTTTTTAAACTATAGAAATATATTCCTTGTGGTAATGATTCTGTTTTTAACTCTATTTTATGTTTTCCTTGTTCCATATAACCATCAGCTAATTTACAAATTTCATTACCTAGTATGTCTGTAACATTTAGATAAACTGGTGTTGACTCTGGGATTATATATTCAATTGAGGTAGAATAATCACATGGATTTGGGTAATTTTGAACCAATTCTATATTACTAAATTTATAATTAAAGAATGTTGTTTCACCTTTTTTATTAACTCCATGTTCTTTGTAAACTGCTAATCCAGATGCTGAAGCTATCCATGTATTTCCTTTATTATCTACATCAATTGAATAAATTGCATTAGAGTTTAAATCCTCTTTTGTAACCCAATTAAAATCATTACGAGTATATTTGCCTAAACCTCCGCAATAAGTACCTATCCAGTTGTTATTATCTGCATCTAATGCATTTGATAACACCCAATGTGTTGTTTCTATTTTATCCGACCATTTACTACGGCCATCAAATTTAATCACTCCATTTTCACATCCAAGCCATTTGTTATTGTCTTTATCAACAAATATTGACCACACTCTATTTGACAAAATACCAGAATTGCTTGTATTGTAAACAACCATACTTCCATTATCTAATATCTTAACAAGCCCGCCTGTTGTGCCTGCCCAAACAGTTCCTTCTTTATCCACAGATACACACCATACTTGACAACTTGGCAATTGCGAGTTTAATGAATCATACAATACAAAGCTTTTATTATCGTATTTTACAATTCCTTTCCAACGTGTTCCCAACCATTTAACATCATTGTTATCTATTGCTATTGATGTAATCCAATTTGAGGGAAGTTTGGAATTAATACTATCAATCAATGTGAATTTTTTGTCATCAAAAACAACCAATCCATTATCTCTAGTACCTATCCATTTGTTATTTTTACTATCAATTGCTATTGAACGAACTGATTTATCAGGAAAAATAGAGTTATCTTTATTATAAGCAGTCCATTTCTTGCCATCAAATTTAACTAAGCCATTATTGTAAGTACCAAGCCATTTATTGCCTTTCTTATCAATCTTAATAACTGAAACAGAATTATCTGATAAGCCTGAATTTGCAGTATTAAATACAAACCAGTCATTTTCTTGGGCAAAAACGCTCATAATTAACGTTAATGACATAAACAAAGCAAATATTTCTTTTTTCATCTTATTGTATTTTTAGTTTTTCTTATTTACAAAAATACATTTTTTTATATGAAATCAAACAATATTTCTTAAAAAGTTTTACACAAAATGATTTATTTATGAATAAACACCCCGTCAGTATCAATTTCGTTTAGTTTAATTTTTATTATTTGGTTGGTAAAATCTTCCTTATACGCAGTTTTTACTTTTATATAATTTTCCGTAAAACCTGATATCATTCCCTTATGGATATCCGTTTCAAACAAAACATTTGCATCATATCCTTTAAATTGATTATAGAATGTTAATTGTTTTTCTTCTGATATCTGGTGAAGCGTTTGGCTTCTTGTTTTTTTATCAAGTTCGGTTACTTTGTTGTTTAGTTCTGTTGCTTTTGTATTTCCTCTTTCGGAATAGGTAAATACGTGAATAAAAGAGAGGGGCAATGATTTAATAAAATTGCATGTAGTATTAAAATCTTCTTCAGTTTCATCTGGAAATCCAACAATCAAATCCGTTGCAACAAAAGCATTAGGGATATTTTGTTTAATATATTCGATTCTGTTTTTATAAAACTCAGTGTTATATTTTCTATTCATTAACTTCAGCACTCTATCGCAGCCAGATTGTAATGGAATATGAAAGTGTGGCAAGTATTTCTTTGAGTTTGCAAAGAAGCTTATCATTTCATCTGTAATTAAATTCGGTTCTATTGATGAAATTCTAATTCTTTCTATGCCTTCTATTTTTTCTATTTCTTTTAGTAAGGTTAAAAAGTTTTCATTATTATCAATTCCATATTTCCCTATATTTATTCCAGTCAAAACTATTTCTTTTACATCATTTGCTGCAATTATTTTTATGTTATTTAGTATATCTTCTTTATTTGCACTTCGACTTCTGCCTCTTAAATATGGAATGATGCAATAAGAACAAAAGAAATCACAACCATCCTGTATCTTAACAAATGAGCGTGTACGTTGCCCTATTGAATAGCTGGCATCAATAGCATTATTTAGCTCATTATTTGGCGTATGATAAAACTCCGTTTGCTTATTATCAAGTAATTCTTCAATATTCCTTTTCAGGTTAAACTTATTTGCATTATTAAGTATATAAATAGAATTATCTTTTTGTTTTAATGCTTCAAAATCTTTCTCTGCATAACATCCTATTAGAAATATTGTTTTATCATTATGCAAGCGTTTTGTTTGGTTAATTAGAAATCGGCACTTTTTTTCCGCATTTGAAGTAACAGCACAAGAGTTGATTATATATATGTCAGCTTCTTCTTTAAAACTAACTATTTCGTATCTTTCCTTTTCAAAAAGTCTTTCCAATGAAGAAGTTTCCGTATAGTTCACTTTGCATCCAAATGTGTAAAATGCTATTTTAACTTTACTCATTATTTATTAGATTGTATAACGGTATAATCTTTTCCAACAAACTTTCCACATCTTTAAGTGGCAACATATTTGCTCCATCTGACAAAGCTAATGATGGATTTGGGTGTGTTTCAAAAAATAAACCATTCGCTCCTGTAGCTATTGCAGCTTTTGACATGATTTCTATGTATTCGGGTTGTCCTCCAGTAACTCCTGCGCTTTGGTTTGGTTGTTGCAAAGAATGAGTTACATCTACAATGACTGGGACATTATTCTTTTTCATCGTAGGAATATTCCTGAAATCTATTATTAGATCACTATACCCAAAACTATTACCTCTTTCTGTAAGCATAATTTGATTGTTTCCAGTATTACGAACCTTTTCAACCGCGAACTTCATGCTATCGCCTGATAAAAACTGTCCTTTTTTTATATTTACAATCTTTCCCGTATTTCCGGCTGCAACAAGAAGGTCGCTTTGTCTACAAAGAAATGCAGGAATTTGTAGCATATCCACATATTCTGCAGCAATTTCTGCTTCTTCCGGCAAATGAATATCCGTTATTGTTGGGAGGTTATATTGTGTTGCAATATTTTTTATAATTTTCAATGCTTTAATGTCGCCTATTCCTGTAAAAGAATTTACATTTGAGCGATTTGCTTTTCTGTATGAAGCTTTAAATATAAAACTTACATTTAACTTTTCTGAAATAGACTTTAGTTTTTCAGCTATATCAAACGTAATTTTTTCATTTTCAACTACGCATGGACCTGCTATAAAAAAAAACTTTCTATCTGTTGTTAAGCTTTTATAATCAATCATTGTATGTTACTTTTTTATGCAAAGATAATAATCTTTATTTGTAGAGTATTTATTATACAAATAAATTCAATTACAAGCCACATGATTCTATATTCAATTGTTAATTTTTTATTTTATTGTTTTTTTTAGTTCTTTTCCTTTTCTTGTTAGTTGATACTTTTGATTTGGATGATTTGGATTTTCGGGATATTTCATCTCTATTAATTTCAATTCTATTGCGGGCAATATGTATTGCGTCCTAAAATAATCATTATGTTTAAGTTGAAGAATTTTTTGGATTTCAGAACGCTTCATTTCGCCATCTAAAACAAGTATCACTTTTTTTACTTCCCCAGTTACTTCCCCAGTTACTTCCCCAGTTACTTCCCCAGTTACTTCCCCAGTTACTTGGGAATTTGCTGAAACAGGTCTATATATAATAGCCCTAAAAATTTCATCTTGTATAAACTCTGGCTCTTTAAGACCAGCTTTATGTGCAATTCTAATCATATCTGTTGTTCCTGTTCCTAATCTTTCAATATATCCAGACAGATACATAGGCTCTGCCAATAAAGGATTAGCAGGTATAGAAGAATGAAGTTTTTTTAGTTTTTCTGTAGTCCAACCAAATGGTAATGAACCTGGATTCCAAATTTCTAAACGATCTTTAAATAACATTATTTGAACACTTCCATTACTTGTATAATCACGATGTACTATTGCATTAACAATAGCTTCTGCAATTATTTCTTTTGGAATTTCATATCCTCCTGAGATTTGAACGTTCTCTTTTCGTGTTTCAATAGAATAATCCAACTTTGACAAAACAAAATCTAATGCTTGATTAACTAGCTGAAAAACATCTCCCTTATATACCTTATATGAAGATATAGGTTTGGTAAATTCAGTTCCATGAAAATATGCACAACGCACCTCTGAATTAATAAAGAATTTTTGAGGTTCTTTCCCAAACAGCAAGATAGCAGCATTGGTTATATTAAATTCATTTATTAGATTTAGATGATATAGTATAGTTGAAATAGGAGATTCCTCTCCCATAGGAAAACCTCTTTTTGATTTTGCTATTCGAATAAAATTTTTAACTTTTTCGGCAACCAAATCTTCTATGTTAGCATGAAAATCAAATGTTGCATCAAAAGGTATTGTTCTAATAATTTCCATTTCTTCAAGGTATCTGACCAATGACGCATATACTGCCGACTTCAATTCTACTATATTTGCAAATCGTTTGCGTACCAATATATCTTGAGCCTTTGATATAAATTTTACTTGCTTGGGATGTCTTTTTGCTGTAGTATGAGTTGTTATAAAAACTAATTTAGTTTTATTATGTATGGTTGCATGATCAAATTCTCTTTCAGTTGGTGAAACCCCATTAATATCTTCGGAACCATAATCTTTGCCAATTAAGCATAAGTAAATATCACACAATTCAACTTCACGTAAATAAATCTTATCCGCTCTTTGATCCATTGCTGGCAATAGCTCAAAAATAAAAGGCTCAAAGAACTTTCCAAATAAAGGGTCTGACATAATATATTCATTCAGAGCCTGTCTTTCATGGGTAAACTCTGATTGCACACTGCTAATAAAAATCTTTTTTTTCTCCATAGTTATTTTTATTTGTTAGTAGCCATTTATATGTAATTTACTCCTTTTGTGTTTAATTAATTCTTAATTGTCTATCCAAATACCTGCATATTAAATTACAAATTAGCTTTTAGCCACTTTTCAGTTTCTTCAATTGAGCAATTCGTACGTTTTGCGTAGTCTTCCAATTGGTCTTGAGTTATTTTTCCAACGTTAAAATACTTTGATTGATGATTGGCAAAATAAAACCCAGAAACCGACGCTGCAGGATACATGCTAAAGTTTTCCGTTAGTTTTATGCCTAGCTTCGAGTCTGCTTTTAAGATGTTGAATATTTCCTTTTTATGTCGATGGTCAGGGCATGCAGGATATCCAGAAGCTGGACGTATGCCTTGATACCTTCCTTTAAGCAAATTATCAATTGTTTGATTTGGCTCGGAAGCGTAGCCCCAGAAAGTATTCCTTACAGAATGGTGCAATTGTTCCGTATAAGCTTCAGCCAATCTATCTGTTATTATCTTTGCCATGATTGCATTATAATCGTCATTGTTTTTCTTAAACCTTTCTATATATTGTTCTATTCCATGACCAGCACTAACAACAAACAAACCAATATAATCCTCTTTATTCTTCTCTTTTGGGCATATAAAATCAGCAAGACAAAGGTTTGGCTCGTCTTCTGCTTTTGATTGTTGGTTTCTTAAGAAAGAAAACTTTGTTAAAACATTGCCTCTATCCAATAATGTAACATCATTATTTTCTGAATATGCAGGGAACAGCCCTATTGCTGCATTTGCCTTTAATACATTTTCATTTATCATTTGCTCTAAGAGAATCTTTGCATCATTGAGCAGTTTTTTCGCTTCTTCTCCTTTTAATTTATCTTCAAGTATTGCAGGATATCGGCCTGAAATATCCCATGCAAAGAAGAAAAAAGTCCAATCAATATATTCTTTCAACTTAGAAATAGGGAATTCATCAAAATAAATTACTCCAAGCATTTTTGGTTTTGCAATTTCAAAGGTATCCCAATTTATTTCTAATTTATTTTTATTGGCTTCTTCTAAAGTTAGAAATACTTTTGATTTGTTCTTTTCAATGTAATCTTGCCGTGTTAATTCGTATTCATCTTTTATCTTATTTGTGTAAGATGCTTTATGCTCCTTATTCAACAAAGAATTAACCACTTCAACACTTTTAGATGCATCAGGAACATACACAACTGAGGAACTATATTGTGGAGCTATTTTAACTGCTGTATGTAATTTTGATGTTGTTGCTCCTCCAATTAATAATGGAATATTCACTCCTTCTTTTTCCATCTTTGATGCAACATTAATCATTTCTTCTAGTGACGGTGTGATTAATCCACTTAACCCAACCATATCTACGTTTTCTTTTATCGCCATCTCTATGATTCTTTCTGCCGAAACCATCACTCCCATGTCTATAATTTCATAATTATTGCACGATAAAATCAAGCCTACTATATTTTTGCCAATATCATGCACATCTCCTTTCACCGTTGCCAACAATATTTTACCTGATGTTTTTACCTTATCTTTGTCTGCGTTTAAAATATATGGCTGTAAATATTCTACAGCTTTTTTCATAACACGTGCAGTTTTAACAACCTGTGGCAAAAACATTTTCCCCGCACCAAATTTATCTCCAACTATTTTCATCCCATCCATCAAAGGGCCTTCTATAATGTTTAATGTGCTTGCATATTTCTGCAACGCTTCATCCATGTCAGCACTTATGTATTCATCAATTCCATTAATTAAAGAATAAGCAATGCGTGATTCAATATCTTCCTTACGCCATAGTATTTCTTTCTCCACTTTTTCGGTCTTATTATTCTTTAATATCGAAGCATAATTTATCAGCTCTTCTGTAGCATCAGCACGCCTGTTAAATATTAAATCTTCAACCTTTTCCAACAAAGTTTTATCTATTTCATCATAAATCTGAATCATGCCTGCATTAACAATGCCCATGTCCATACCTGCTTTTATTGCATGAAACAAAAAGGAAGAATGTATTGCCTCCCTTATTATATTATTACCCCTAAATGAAAACGACAAATTACTAACTCCTCCACTTATCTTTACTTCTGGATAATGTGATTTCATCCATGCTACAGTATTTATAAAGTCCAACGCATAATTATTATGCTCTTCAATACCTGTACCTATCGCTAAAATATTAGGGTCATATATTATATCACAATCATCAAACCCAACTTGTTCCTTTAATATCTTATAAGCCCTATTGAATATCTCTATACGCCTATCTATTACCGTTGCTTGACCTGCCTCATCAAACGCCATCACTACAACCGCACAACCAAACCTTTTCAATTCCTTTGCAAAATTAACAAATTGCTCCTCTC
>Ga0209417_1003472_pt1 | contig 21022 bp, 14 predicted proteins | sample RifGroF2_FD_184002 | JGI IMG/M metagenome (GOLD analysis project Ga0209417, IMG submission 184002) | Groundwater microbial communities from Rifle, Colorado, USA - Groundwater F2 (SPAdes) (version 2) | ecosystem: Environmental > Aquatic > Deep subsurface > Groundwater | place: Rifle, Colorado... | reverse complement strand
ATGTAATCGATTTACTTGTACCGGCTTGCCAATACTCTCCCCCGTTTGGAGAACTCAACGCGAGTGAAGAAATAGTAAATAATCCTGAACTATCCCTTATTTGCCCAGTTGATGCATCGCTCACTCTAATTCTTGCTTGAGAAGAATTTAAATTCGAAGGAATGGTAAAATTGTAAGTTCCTGTCGAAGCGTTAATGATGTTTGGAAGTGTCGTCCAATTGCCGCCGTTATCTGAAGTGTAAGCAATTCTAATATTATTGACACCTTGTGCAGTCCATTTAACTGTTAAAACTTTGCCGGACTGATAAAAACTACCCGCGAGAGGTTCGGTAACCGCTATTTTACCTACAATAAAAGTTGCTGAAGAAGAATCTTGAATAGTTGAAGTAGCAACATCACTTACTTTTACCAACATTTGAGATGTTGGTTCATTTGGAACTGTCCAAGCATAAGTTCCTAATGAAGCCGTGACAGAAGCCGCAATGCTCTGCCATATCGAACCGTTGTTTGTAGAATATTCTAATTTTACATTAGAAATGCCCGAACTACTCCATGTAATATTTTTTGTACTTCCGATTGTCCAACCTTCATTGCCATCGGGAGTCGCCAAATCAAGTTTTAAAATATTAAATGTCGCATCACTTTGATCAAGAACATCGCCAACTTCGGCATCAACAATTCTAATTCTTGCAAGTTGAGAAGGGATGTCGCTAATCGTCCATGCATACGTTCCAACTGATGCGGAAACATTGTTTGCAATCGCCGACCAATTTAATCCGTTGTCAGTCGATATCTGAATATTGACCAATGAAATGTTTGATGCAGTCCATGTAATATTTATCTGCTTCCCTACTTGCAATTTTTCATTTCCGTTTGGACTTGTAACTTGAATTTTTGCAAAAGTGAAAACGTTATCACTCACATCATAAATTTGATTATCCGTAACACTCGAAATACGAATTCTTGCTAAAGAAGAAGGAGTTAAAGTATCGGGAATACTCCAGTTGTAAGTCTCCGCGCTGGCATTAATACTCGTTGCAATCGAAACCCAATTTGTTCCGTTGTCGGTCGTGTAGTCAATATTAACCTGACTAATAGTTGAAACATTTAACCAGGTGATCGTTTTGGTATTTCCTACCGCCCATTTTTCATTTCCGTTTGGAGAGGTTAATCTTATTGAGCCGAGAGTAAAATAACTATCGCTAACATCATTCACGGTTGAATTACTTGCGTTACTGATGCGTACTCTTGCAAATAATGTCGGGTCGTTTGGAACCACCCACGAATAAGATTTTGCCGAAGCTAAGGTAGAGTCAACAATCGTTTTCCAGGTTGAGCCGTTGTTTGTAGAGTATTCAAGTTTAACTTTTGAGATAGAGGAATGATTTTTCCACTGAATTTGCTGCAAACTTCCAATAGGGAAATTTTCTCCCCCATTAGGCGAAGTTAAAGAAAGTGAACTGATATAAAATGCACTGCTGCTTGTATTAGTAATACTTGCCGCTGGAAAATCGGCGTCACTTATTCGTACCCGAGCATAATTAGTTGGAGTATTTGGAACCGTCCAGTTATAACTTTGAGCCGCGGCTGGTGTGGAATTTGTCAATGTTGTCCAAGATGAACCGTTATCGGTAGAGTATTCAATCTTTACGTTGGTAACGTTACTGCTGTTCCAGAGAATTTGTTTAACACTATCTACCGGGAAATATTCTCCACCAATAGGCGAAACCAAATCTAATTTCTTTATAATAAATACGGCATCGCTTTGATCATAAATATTTAGATTGTCTGCATCACTGATACGAAGCAGCGCCTGGTTAGAGGCAAAGTTTCCAACCGTCCAATCTAAAAATCCGGTATTCGCGGCGGTATTAAAAGCAATTGGAATCCACGTTGTTCCGTTATTCGATGAAACTTCAATCGTCACATTGGCAACGTTGGATGAGTTCGTCCATTCAATGCGTTCCGTCGTGCCTTTCTGCAGAATTTCAGAACCATTAGGAGTAACAATTGAGAGACTGGCGACTTTAAAACTGTTATCACTAACATCGTAATTTGTAGAATCGTCCGTTGAAACAATTCTTATTCTTCCGTCTGAAAAAGCAAAACCCGGAAGATTCCACGTTAACGTACCAAGGCTTGCGTTAACAGCATTTTGGATCGCAATCCAGGTGCCGCCGTCATCAGTGGAATACTCAACATTAATAGTATTTATAGAATTTGATGTCCACGTAATATTTTTTGCAGAAGCTGGAGCAAATCCTTCCCCACCATTTGGCGAGGTAATTTTAAGCGACGAAATGGTAAAGACATTATCACTCACATCGTTAATTGATGAGACCGTCGCGTCTGAAATTCGTATCTTTGCTTGGGCAGTGGCAGACGAAGCAACCCGCCATGAATAACTTTCACTTCCGGCAGCAATGGGATTACTGTTTATAAAATTCCATGTAGAACCGTTGTTAGTTGAATATTCTAAATTAATAAAATCAACGTTTGTGGAAGTCCAGGTAATTGTTTTAAATGAACCTGCAAACCAATTTTCTCCCCCATTTGGTTTAGAAAGTGAAAGAGATGTAATTAAAAAATTAGCACTTGTATCAGAAATATCCGGAACGGAAGAAAGACTAATTCTAATATTAGCATTTGCCGAAGGTGTGTTTGGAATTGGATTCCAACTATAACTTGCCGGAGCAGCGGCTAAATTTGAAACGATCGTTGACCAGGAACCACCGCTGTTTGTCGAGTATTCCAACTTCACGGTTGCTACATTTGAACTCGCTACCCATTGGATCGTTTTTGATCCGCCTGTTTGAATTTTTTGATTTAATGTTGGGCTTGTTATTGCTAATCGAACGATTTGAAAAGCAGCATTTGAAGTATCGGCGACTAAGTTATCATCAAAATCCACTACACGAATTTTAGCCTGATTAGTTGAAATAGTATTTGGAATTTCCCAAACGTAACTCCCGGCGCTCGCAGATGTTTTATTAATTACGGTATCCCATGAAGCTCCGTTATTCGTAGTAAATTGAATTTTCACATTCGCAACAGCGTCACTCACCCATTGGATTTCAGTTAGCCGTCCGGCTTGGAAAATTTCACCGCCATTCGGCGCAGTAACCGTAAGAGATTTCGGCGCATAATTTGGTGAAAAGGTTGTTGTCTCCCACTTACTTCCGCCATACATCACACTGGCAATTAAAATAAAAGAAAAAGTAAATTGTAAAATTTTTTTCATATAATTACTCTCCTATTCACTAACTAAAGATGTGAATATGATTTTCATTCGAAAGCATACTATTAATAATTTATTCTGATTACCGGAGAAAAAACTAAGTAAGAAGAAGAACGGTAAAATGGCAATGGTTTGGTCGAAAATCTGTAAGACGTAAAATACCTAAAATCAAAACCGATGGTATTATTCAGCATAAAAAACATTTTGAAGCCTAAATAACCATACGATTCGGTATAATCATAACTAAATAAAGTTGAAAGGTTATGAGCTAGTAACCCACCTTCACCTGATATGAATGCTTCGGCCAGGATATTATTTTTGAATTTGCCTTTGTTGTTGGACTCAAGGTCAGTTAGTTTTATCTGATCCGGATCAAGTAAAAAATGGTAAATATCATAAGAAGAAATTCCCAAACCAACTCCCAACGCTCCTACCTCAGAAAAGTTTAGTAATTCTTTATATCTGACCATAAAAGCGAGGTGGTTTCGCTGTGAGTAAAACTGCGTTAGGTAATTAATTTTAAAATCTTTTGTTTTGTATTGTGTAAGACTTAACATTCCTTGAAACGTTACCTCAAAATCCATATCAGTTAAATCTTCCCAGAACAGTTTAACGGGGTCTCCTACAGCTTTGAAGTAAAGGTTTGTACCTGTATGGAATAATCGTTTCGATATTTCTTCTGATTCAATTCCCAAAACCGGCTGACGCGCGGGTAGTCCGGTTCCCATTTCCAATACATAAGCATTGTTCGGGCGATTGTTGATGAGATAATCAACGTAAGTTACTTTAATACCAGCAATATAGTCAGGATAATACCAGCCCGGTAAGTTAATAAAATCGTTCCCCCATCTTCCAATTGCTGAAACCAGGTATTTGTTTTTTTGATTTGTAGTTGCATTCCAGAACATCAATTCGGGATTAAAAAAATGGAGATAAATATCATAATTATAAGAATACTTATTGTCATAAGGAGTTTTTGTCAAATCATTCAAGGCATAAAATTGTTTTTTTAAGTCTTGATACATTTCCTCCCCAAGAACATTCTTTATATAGACGTAATCATGTATCTCATCGAAAAAATAATCCGAACTGTCCTGGGAAGCGAGTTTAGACTCGGTGAAAAATCGAAGAATTTCTATTTCGTCATCATAATATCTTTTCCGCAACTCTACAAACACATTGCCGTCATAAATATCGCGGGACTTTGAAACAAGAACTTCACGAGACGGCTTTACACCCTGAAGAGCAAGCGCGTTTTTAACCACGAACCGGTTGTAGAGTTCTCGAACATAAACGGGATCAGTAACAACCCAAGTTTTTTTAAGATCGTTAAATGCAGTGGTATTGTATTCCAAATTCCGGTAAATTTTTTCAAGTCGAAGTTCTTTTGGATCCAATATTTTTAATGGTTCATATTTTGGCGTTACGGTAGGCTGTTCAATTGATGTTTGAGCGGTAGAATCAGCGCTGGGCTGTATATTTTCTGTTACAGAATCTGCTGGAATAGGCGTGGTTGCCAGAGAATCTGTCTCTTGCCCAATTAGCGTTTGAATAAAAAATAGGGATAAAAAGGTAATAATTTTTTTCATAGAGATCTCTAAAATCCGTATCGATATCTAATTGAAAAATAGGAGGCTCCTTCTTCAGCTTCCCAATCCTTTATAGCACGCATGAAGGGAGCTGAAATATAACTTGTCTCAAAGCGGAAAGAATGTAAAGACGATAACTCAATTAACTTTAACCAAAATTTTATAGTCAATTGATTATCAAACAATCTGATACTTGAGCCAAAAAAGTCAATATTCTTTGGAGCAAAATTAAGGTACAAGGTGGTTGCAGGTTGTATTTTATTATAAACCTGATTGATACTCCCACCCGTAGAATAATTTATTTTTTGAATATTATAATTCGCTGCTCCAACATCAAGCCTGAATCTTAACGTCATTTCTTCGCTCGTATTCCAGTAGAAAGACATTGAAGCCTCCCACTGCTGCGGAGTAAAATACGCTACCGATTCGCCTTTACCGTCAACAAATTTAATCGAGGGATTAAATGCTTTTGTTGCGCCGGTGGCTAAATAGAAATTGACAAACGGCATTCCGTAAGCTCGGGAAGCGCTTAAATCCAATATTAAACCTGATCCAACGTTAAGTTTAGGTTTTGTTACAAAAACAAACGGCAAACTTCCTACAATACTGGAAGTATTCAACTTTGATCTTCCCATCAAACGTGCATCAATAATAAAATCGTCAAGAAGATTTTGAGAGGCGCCTGAAATAGTAACGAGCGAGCGAATACCGGCGCTTATAGACATGGCTTGCCAGGGGTGAACATTGAGCACTTTTGCTCCCATATTTATTTCACCGCTGATAGTGCTATAACCTAAATCCAAATCTTTATAAAAGAACGCAACATCGCCGAAACTCGCATCTATCTTATAGTCCGTAACTTCGGCTTCCGGAGTCTGACCACGTGAACGTCTCGATTTTTTTTGATTTTCGAGAACAACTTTTGGATAATGATGCGGACTATTAACCATCTGAAAATTGAGGAAGTCTTGATTATTTTTACTTGAGATACCCTTACTTTTGTTTACCTGGTCATCAACCTTTATTCCAAGCAATTTAACCGGTTCATTATTATGAATTAGGAATTCTGTAAGGCTAAATAAGGAAGAGTAAATTTCCGGATGACTAAAATAAAGTTCTTCTATATCTTGGAAAGTCAAAACCACGTTTACTTCCTTAGAAGATTCTGACGAAGAAGTTCCAAAAAAATCTCCGGTGGAGGCAGCTTTATCAACGGTTTCTTTAACTTGTAGAATTGTCGTAGAATCAAATTCCGCGTTTTCTTTCATGAAAACAATTTCGTAAGAATAAGTTTCCGCCGCATTGAAGTTAAATGCCGCCTTTTCATTGGTTCGCGGGATGTTTTGTAAGCCGTCCAACTTTACTGCGTTGGCTTGGAACATTATTGAATAGGTATCTAAATAGTTTTTGTCTTCAACAAGTTTTCTTTCAATCTTGCCGTAAGTGTTTTTGATATTAGTTTGCGCAACAATATTATCAAAACACAAAACTAAAAGGATAAAAAAGACTGTAGAACCAGCTATTTTTTTCACGAATATTCGATGGTTAATAATTTATTCTTATGATCGGAGAAAAGACCAGGAACGAATCATAACGCCATGGGTCATATTTTTTCTTATCAACTCCATAAGTATTGAAATAGCGGATGTCCATTCCAAAAGTATCGTTCAACATCACTTTCATCTTTACGCCAAAGTAACCAAATCCACCTTGAACGTTGTAACCGATTAACGTATTTAAGTTGTGCTGAATTAAGCCACCAGTGCGTACGACCCCAAAATCTACGAAAGCAAAGTGAGTAAATTTATCGAATAAACTTTTCTTTCCATCGAGATCGGTAATTTTAGTCGATGCCGGATCATATTGTAAATGATGAATATCCGGAGAACCGATCCCACCACCTAACTCAAATTGCCCAAAGTCAAAAAGATCGAACAAGTTTCTCTTTTTCAATTCAAGAACGAAGTAAGTTTTATTAGAGTAAAAATCAAATTTAGAATTCATTTTTCCATAATCTAATCTCTTAGTATTATCAACAAAAGTATACTTGGATTCAATACTAAGATCAAAGTCCGTTAAACTTTCGTCGATATATTTCATAACATCGCCTGAAATTTTTACATACAGAGATTTGCCGGAAACAAAAAGAGGTTTAGCCGGTGGAGTGCCAATAAAAGGCTTGCTCGCAGGAGCGTTCGTTCCCAATGAAACGGAATATGTATAGTTTTGAGGATTGTTGCTGATATTACTATAGTACGTTAGCTTTGATCCGAAGATATACTCATTGGCGTACCAACCTGGTTGCATGATATGATCATCTCCCCACTTTCCAAAAAAGGAGAGTAGATATTTATTTCTCGCATTACTTGTAGTATTCCAGTACATAATCTCTGGTTCAAGCAAGTCAAGTTTTAAGTCAAAGTAATATCCAGACTTCACATCGTAGTCTGTTTTTGTAAGGTTATCAAAATAATAGTCACGATTTCTAACTTTATCATAGATTTTGTCATTAAGTATTTCAGACAGATAAAAACCATCTATAATCGGATCAAAAGAATATTTTGGTTCAGACTGATTAACTTCTTCTTCAGGAATGAAGGCAAAAAATTCGATTTGATCATCGTAGTATCTTTTCCGTACTTCGATGAGAATATTACCATTATAAATTTCTTCCGTGACCTTTTCTACATATTCCCGAGTAACTTTTTTATCATTAATGCGGAAAGCATTTCGAACTACAAACCGGTTGTAAATTTCTCTAATAAATACCGGATCATTGATTATCCACTGCTCTTTCAAATCATTAAAAGCAATGGTGTTGTACTCTAAAGAATTATAAATCTTCTTTAGGTTAGCAACGGTAACAGAATCGGATTCTTGAGAGAAACCGCTCTGAAAAAAAACTAAACTTAAAAGAAGTAAACTAAATTTTTTCATAATTAATAATCTCTCTTTAAATTAAAATCCGTACCGGTAACGTAATTGTAGAATCGCTCCACCGTCTTTGTTTTCCCAAGGGCGATTTTTTCTTGCAATAGGAGCTGAAATATAAGTCCCTTCAAATCTGATAATATGACCTCCACTGATCTCCGCTATTTTAAGCCAAGAAGTTAAAGAAGCTTGGCTATCAAAAAATCTAGCTTTCAACCCGTAGAATTCACTGTTATCAGAAAAGAAATTAAAGTAAAAATTAACAACAGGATAAAAATTATCTTGCATCAATTCTTTTTTGGAAGCACTTTTTGAAGTTCCGGTATATGTTCCCTTCCAAACATCATAATAGCCGGCGCCAATATCCATTCGAAATCTACTATTCATTTTATCACTGGCATTCCAATAAAAAGACATCGTTGCTTCTGCTTGTGAAAAAGAGAAATAAGCCTCACGATTTGCTCCTTTAGCAATTGTCACAGCCGGACTAGTATAGGCGGGTCCGCCGGCATTTAAGTAGATGTTGAGAAATGGAAGTGTAAAAGGTCTGGTCATTTGAATATCAAATCCGCCTGATGTTCCCATATTTAACAGAGGTTTATCAGCAGCAACAAACGGTAACGATCCAATAATTTTGGAAGTATTCATTTTGAGTCTTCCCATTATTTTAACATCGACCATAACTGCTTTATTAAGATCCGTTTTCTTGTCTGAAATGCTGATGAGCGTTCTAAACCCTGCGTTGAATAATGTTGCCTGATAAGGGAGCAAATTTAAGACTTTCTCAGTAAAACCATACTCAACACTTGCGCCGCCCATCGCAAAGTCCATAATTTCGTGAGAGAAACTGATCTGCGAAAAACTTGCGTCAAGCCGATAGGAAGTTTTAACTTCTTCTACTGCCGCTCCTCTTTTAGCTTTAACAACGATTTTCGGTTTAGGATACCAATGGAGATGATTAGTTCTCATAAAATTAAGATAATCGGTATTATCTCTTGAAGAAATTCCCATACTCGTTTGAATTTCGGTATCCGGATTAATCCTTAACAATTTTTCCGGAGGTGCATCTTCATTCTTTTTTATGTACTCCGAAATTTTACGATATAATACAGAATATTGATCGAAGTGATTCAGTTTAAGATCATGCATGTCTTTAAAGATGAAATCTCTTGTAATATCGGTCTGAGGTCCACCACCGCCGCCGCCAAAGAAACCACCTTCACCCGCGCTTTTATCAACTCTTTGTTCTATATAAAGAAGTTCAAGAGAATCAATGCCTACCGCATCCATTAGAAAGACGAACCGGTAACTTGTATTCTCCGTAACTTTAAAGGAGAAAGGTTCATCATCCTTCCTCGGCAAAGTTGCAACATTAGACGGGATTGAAATTGGACCGGTAAAATCGATGTAATGCAAGTTAAGATAAGAACTATCTTTCTTCAACTTTAAATCAATTTTACGGTAAATGTCATCATACGTTTGAGCACTAACAACTGCGCTAAAAAGTATGAGGTTTAATAAAAACAGGACAAAATATTTTGGTCGCATATAAGGTCTCAATTAAAAGTAAATATTATCTAATTATTGTCGCACGAAATTCTTTCTTAACATTGTTTTCAAACTGGGTTGAAAAAGTCAACGTTATTTTAATATCTTGACTCTGCCCAACCGGGATGCCCGAATAAACATCATCATTTATTTGTAACACCAAATAACCGAAACTTCCAGCTTCGTATGTACTTAATCCATTGATTAAGCCTTCAAAATCACTTGTAACTCTATAATTTCTAAATTTAGGTTTTACTACCACAAATCCTGTTGGGGTATTTCCTATATAGGTGAAAAGAAATTCCCGATCCTTCGGATTATCTATACTGATGTAAAACTCTTCTCCTTTATCTTCCTTAGTTACGGTTTTCCATCCTGCAAATTCCGTTAGACTAGGTTTATTGATAGTAATCTGCCAAGAAGATTTTTGTAATTCATTTTTTGAATTTTTGAAAGTAAACTCTTTTTCGTTATACATTCCGGTGATCGTTAATTGTTTTCCAACAAACTCAGTATTGTTCAATACTGTATCCAAATTAACAATGGGGCCCATTCCGCTGATAACCGTTCTTCCGCCATCTTCAATTTTATATGAGTAAGCGTTGATATCACCAAACTCTACCGTTGCAAAGCTGAATGTTCCTTGCTCGCCGTAATAATAATTCGGTCGAATATTAAGTGCGGAAGCAATGGTTGGATAGTCGACATTTACGAGATAATAAAATTCTTTATTTAATCCACCGGTTTCTCCAGTAGCTTTAACAGAAACTCTTATATAAAAAGTTCCCGTTTGTTCAATTGCTTCTTTAATAAATAGGATAAAGGTTGTTCCTCTGCCTCCGGCGGTGGCTTTGGCAAAATCTTCTTTCTTCGGTTTTTGAGAGAAGTTTTTACACTCTCTAACTTTTTGCAGGTTGGCGTCCAGGAGATCAATAGAATAATCGATTCTAAGGATATTACCTAAAACAAATGGTGAGACGTCGAAATTTTGATATGCAGCTGCATTAATTGTATCCCTGACTTCTACTTTTTGAGCTAACGAAAAAGTAGAGATTAAAAGGATGGAAAGAATAAATAATACTTGTTTCATACAACTCTCTTTTAATTAATCAAAGTTATTAATTCATAACCAATTAATTTGTGAACTAAATCAAAAATAAAAAAAATATTTACCATAATCCCTCTTGAAAGGATTATGGTAAATAAAAACTAAGCACTAATAAACTTCTATACCTTTGGATACTTTTCCTCCCTGGCGTTTAGCGCTGATTGAAAAAGATTCAACAGGACTTTTTGCGGTTTTCTGTTCTCCAACCATTTCTTTTAAAGCTTCCAGTAAAAATTCCGGTAAATAGCTCGGGAGTTGTCTTTCAACTTTACAATAAGCTTTAAATTGAAAATCTCCAGCGGTTTCAATTTTACCGACTAATTTACCATTTCCATCATCTGATCTTACAATTTGGAAACTCTGATTACTAGAACTAACGGTTAAACCTCCGTCAGGCCAGCCGGCTGGTTTACCTGAACCCGGTGCAACATCAACATGAAACTCTACTGATTTTTTCTCTTCATCAGAAACAAGTCCGATTGGTGTCATTACAACAACAACTTCTTTGTTTTCCGGATCGCCAAGATTAAAATCTGTTTTTGCCTGAGGAATTGCAAGTAACAAGGGGCTTTTGTATGAAGCAGCCATACTACTCAACATTTTATGCCGTACTTCGTTCTGAGCCTCTTCAAACTCATCTCGCTCTGTAATAACAACGAGTAACTCCGTAAGCAAAACAATATAGAGGATAAAATAAACTAAACTCTTTTTCATTTTTGTTCCTCTGCTTGGTTAAACTTTAAAACTTTGTTTCAATTCGTTCATTGTCTTCATGTATTCATTTCTAATCCCGGTAATTTTCTGAGTTAATCCGGCAATTTTTTCAACGTAAACATCAATTCCTTTAAGCTCTTCCATTGCCGTAGCTCTAAACGTGTCAGCCTTATAGGTCGCTTTCACTTCGCTTACTACAGTGAGATATTCTTTGTTCATATGAGCTAACCGTTTTGATATCTGCGTCATTTTTTCAACATAGTCATCAATTACTTTTAGATCTTCGTAGGCAATTCCCTTTAATTGAGAAAGTTCCTGTTTAATCATTGTAACATCCAGTCCAAATCTTTCTGCAGCCTTAGGATTATGTTCAGAAACTGAACCATGAACTTCTTCGGGAGTAAAAAAAGTAACTAATGATAAAATGAGGAGTAAGAAAAATTCTAGAAAAAGAGCAATCATAACCCAGTTAGGATCAATTTTACCGTCTGTTCCTAAAAGAAATTTTGGAACAACCGCAATTTTTCCTGCAACAGAACCTAGCCCCCTTAAACCAACAACGATAATAAGAACTGCGGCTCCCATATATACAATACCTTGTACGTTGTTTGCATAATTTGGGATTACCGTATGAACCATCCACTTCCCAAAACCTGTCTTGGGTGTGTTAGCTGTTTTGACTTGTGTACTCACTTGCTGTCTCCTTACTTTGATTGATAAAGATTAATTAATTGAAAAGTACCTGAATAATTTGTAATTGTCTTCAATTTTAGCCTCCTTATAAATATCAAAAAAAAGGTTAAAATTCTTTTAAAATAATTAACTTGAATACTTAGGAACAAGTTTATGAAAAATATTTTAATATTTCAATAACTATTTTAAATATTTTTATTTTTATTTTCATCGAACCATGAAAAGAATTCCCGCAACGCCTCACGTCTTTCGGGCGGAACATAGTAAAAGTTAATTCCACGAGGAGTGATTTCCCAGAATTCTTCGTTCTTAGTGTTAAAGATAATATCTTTAACTTTTTCGATTCTACTGCTTGGTTCTACTGTCATATCATGATAGATAATTCGTGCTAACTCTTTATCTCCTTTCAAAAGATAATATCCGGCTAACTTTACTTGAGCTATTCGCACGCCGATGAGTGATATTTCTTTTGAATCAATTCCCTTTCCCTTTGATTCCTCAATCGGTTCATCAAGCTGTAGGAACTGCATCAAGAGAGTATGTAAGTTGGGAACCTTAAGATCAAACGCAACTTCATTCAACCGGCAAAGGTCATGAGCCGCGGTTTCCAAAATAAATAATACTTGATTCTTATTTGCCTCTTGCCCGTAATAACGGAAATAAAACGCAACTTTTTCCACATCTATTGGATTTGCTACAAGTAGTTCTTCACCAACTATGCGATAATGTTCTAAAGTGTTAAAGGCAGACCTAGGATCTTTTTCTCTTATTGCTATTCGCAAATATGAATTGAAATATTGAAAAGCGCAGGTAAGCGCCCCTTTATCTTTTAGTTGTATCGCCTTGATGGCAATGAGTTCCGAGTTAAGTAAAACACCGGAAGCGACATCTCTTAACGTTAAACGAGAATTATTAAAAACTAGTTCCAGAAGTCCGAATATTTTTCGTTCAATCAAAACTTTCTGCTCTTCAATTTGATTCATCACGTATTGAGAATAACTGGAAAAATCGGGATCGAAATATTCATTGCCTGAAAGTTTGAACCACTCTTCCGGTAGTTTGGATTTTCTGTTCAAATAAGCTTCGATAATTTCACGCAATGTGTTAATACAAAGGAGTGTTACGGCTCTATCACCTTGGTAAACGGAGTTCAGCGCAATGTCTCCAACAAAATTTATATTCTGTGTAAGATCATCTTTAGCTTTTACCAGATCGGTTTCTTTGCCGGAAAGAACATTATCAATTATTTTAATAGATTTTTTTTGAACATAGGAAAGAAAATTATTTGGTCTTAAGAAATTAAAAACATAATTGAAGTGAGGAAGAACGATTACCAAACTAAAAATTATTAATAACAAATTAAAACCGACACTATAAAGGGTCGCAAAGTCGGAACGAATAGTATTGGTCACTAATATGGTGTTCACCCCGGTGATTATAAAAAGTCCGATTACCGAAATGTTTGTTCGATCAGTTATGAACAGATCCATAATTTTGGACGAATATTTATTTGCCGCCAATTGTACGATAATTGCAACTACTGTTATTTCGATACCAAGAATGGAAGTGACAAGTTCACCTAATCCCCCAAGCGTATTTGTTAAAGTGCCAACATCCTTGTTGAAAAAAACATAAAATACAGATTGCAGGTTTGCATCGATAAGAAGCGTATCGATCCAGCGGTTCATAAAATAAATTGTGAAACTGAATCCAATGATCAGAAAAAGGGGTTTAATCCAGGGTGAAGAATTAATTTGAGCAGTAACAACATTCTTTTTCATTAATTCCTAATAAAGTTTATTCAAAAATATCATTTACAACCAATTCTACAAACAAAATATTTTGTAATTCAAAAAAAAAACTTTAGCTTTGCAACAAAATTATTAACCTTTAATTCTATCCTGAGAGATAGGCAAGGACCAAATGAAAAACATTTTTTATAGATTAATTAAGAAGGACCTCTGCGGCTTTTAGCCAAGGAGGATTTTTTGTATATGGACATTAAAGCAAAAATTATTGATGAGATCGGTCTCACCCGGATCATCACCCGTTTTACTCACGAAATTATTGAACGGAACAAAGGTTCCGTTAATTTAACCTTAATGGGAATGCGCACACGCGGCGAATTTCTCGCTAAAAGAATTCACCAAAAGATTAAAGAAATTGAAAATGTCGAAATCCCTCTCGCTATTCTTGATGTTACTTTGTATCGAGACGACTTCCGCATGAGATTAAAACAACCCCAAGTTTCTGTCTCCGATATTACTTTTGATATCAACGAAAAAAATATTGTACTGATTGATGACGTGCTGTACACCGGAAGAACCGTCCGCTCTGCGATGAGCGCAATTATGGATTTGGGACGACCTAGTTCAATACAACTCTGCGTTCTCGTCGATCGCGGACACCGTGAACTTCCTATCAGTGCAGATTATGTCGGGAAGAATATTCCAACTTCAATTAATGAAGAAGTAAAAGTAAAATTAAAAGAAATTGACGGCGAAGATGCTGTTTATTTAGTAGAAGAAAAATAAAAGGATAAAGCACAATGCCTCTTTCAAGCAGACATTTATTAGGTTTAGAAACTACTCCAAAAGATGATATTAAATTGATTTTAGATACTGCAACAACTTTTAAGGAAGTTTTGGAACGACCGATAAAACGCGTACCGACTTTGCAAGGCAAGACCGTTGTAAATTTGTTTTACGAAAATTCCACCCGCACAAGAATCTCATTTGAGCTTGCAGAAAAAAGACTTTCTGCTGATGCGGTAAACTTTTCCGTTTCAACAAGCAGCGTTTCCAAAGGAGAAACTTTTAAAGATACGATAAGAAATATTGAGGCGATGAAAATCGATATGGTAGTTGTCCGACACGCAGCCGCCGGCACTCCTCTCTATCTTACACAACTTTGCGATGCGCATATTATCAATGCTGGAGACGGAATTCACGAACACCCAACGCAAGGTTTACTTGATATGTATTCCATCCGTGAAAAACTTGGCAAACTTGAGGGAGTGAAAGTTTGTATCGTTGGCGATATTGCACACAGCCGCGTAGCTCTTTCAAATATTTTTGGTCTAAAAACTATCGGAGCTGAAGTTTCCGTTTGTGGTCCGGCAACAATGATTCCGCGTAATATTAAAGACCTCGGTGTAAAAGTTTTTTATAATATCGATGAAGCAATTCAAGAAAATGATGTGCTGAATATTTTGCGAATTCAACTTGAAAGAAAAGCGGGAAGCAATTTCCCTACTTTGCGTGAGTATCATGCGAGTTATGGAATTACAAATGAACGACTTGAAAAAAATGGGAAAGATATTCTTTTACTTCATCCCGGACCGATAAACCGTGGTGTTGAAATTTCTTCTGAAGTCGCTGACGGAAGTAACCAAATTATTCTTCAACAAGTAACAAACGGTGTCGCCGTGCGCATGGCAGTGCTTTACTTATTAGGAACTCAAAACTAAGGAAATTGAAAAATGAAAATCGCTCTTAAAAATTGCCAGCTAATACAACCACAACAAAAAATTAATAAAAAATCAAATCTCCTGATTGAGGATGGAATTATAATAAAGATCGGAAATCTTTCTGCGGAAGATTTGAAAAACGCGGAAGTGTTTGATCTAAAAGATAATTTTGTTTCGCCGGGATTTTTCGATATGCACGTTCACTTACGAGAACCGGGAAGAGAAGATGAAGAAACCGTGCAAACCGGATGCGATGCCGCTGCTCAAGGCGGGTTTACCGGAATTGCCTGTATGCCGAATACTGAACCCGCTTTAGACTCTGCCGAAGTTATTTCTTTAATAAAAGAAAAAGCTAAAAATCATTTGGTTGAAGTATTTCCAGTTGGAGCGGCTACGGTGGGACGCAAAGGCGAAGTCATTTCTCCAATGGCTGAGTTGTTCAAAGCCGGCGCGGTAGGTTTTTCTGATGATGGAGTTGCAATTAAAAATGCGCGCATCTTAAAAACAAGTTTAGAATATTCTACAATGTTCGACGTTCCAATTATCGAACATTGCGAAGATGAATCACTTGCCGGGGGCGCTATGAACGAAGGAACTACTTCAACATTCTTAGGACTTCCGCCAATTCCTTCTGTTGCCGAGGATTTAATTGTTATGCGCGATATTTTGATGGCGGAATACACGGGAGGCAAAGTTCACATCGCACATATGAGCACAAAAAAATCAGCACAGATGGTACGCGAAGCTAAAGCGAAAGGTATTCGTGTAACGGCGGAAGTTTCTCCGCATCATTTTACTTTGACAGAAGAAGCTGTAAAAGGCTACAATACAAATACGAAGATGAATCCCCCGCTCCGCACACAAGAAGATGTTGAAGCAATGTTGGAAGGATTGAAAGACGGTACTATCGACTGCATAGCCAGTGATCACGCGCCTCATTCTCTTGAAGAAAAAGAAATGGAATTTGAGTACGCGCCAAATGGAATTGTAGGGCTTGAAACGCAAATCGGTTTAGCGCTAACAGAACTTTATCACAAAAAAATTCTTACCATTGAACAACTCGTAGAAAAGTTTGCGATCAATCCGCGAAAAATTCTAAATCTTCCAATCTGCAAATTTGAAGTTGGTGAAAAGGCAAACCTCACCATTTTTGATGCGAACGAAATCTGGTCTGTTGATATTTCTCAATTCAAATCGAAATCAAAAAATTCCCCGTTCAACAAACGATTGTTAAAAGGAAAAACGACGGGAGTAATCAATCAGAGGAGGATGTTACTTCACGGAAAGTTAAGAGAGATTTAATTTTGAAAGAAAAGACCTATCATTTAAATAGGTCTTTTTTTTATTGATTTAAGTTTCTTCCCAATTAAAACTGCGCCGATAATCCTAATATCGGCATAATACCAAAATCAAGTTTTGGAGTTGTGGTTATTACTCCTGTTGCATCAACTTTCGAAGAATAAGAAAGTATATTCTCTCGATTGTAGACATTCCATAAATCTAAATATGCGGTTAAAGTCCAACTCTCAAAAATAAATTTTTTATCGATACGAATATCAAGTTTGTGGTAATCGGGAAGTCTGGCGGAATTATATTCACCGTCAACTACATAATTAATTCCATTTTTTACGGCAATACCAATAACTGGCGTATAAGGATTCCCTGAGGCATACTGGAATTTAAATCCAATCTGCCAGGTATCGGAAAGTTCAATGCCTCCGAGTAAATTAAAAATATGAGGACGGTCGTATTCAAAATAATATTCAGAGAGATCAGCCGCGTCCTTTCTCTTTGAAGTAGCGTATGAATATGAAGCACTTCCAACAATCCCATCGGTAAATTTTTTCTGAAGTGAAAATTCAATTCCCTGCGCAAATCCTTCTCCGGCATTAGTTAATACATCGGTAGAATCATTTGCTACAAAAACATTTGTTAAATCTTTGTGATATAATTCCACGGTAAATTTTGTATCCTCAGCAAAAAGATGATCAACACCAACAATATAATGAGTTGCAAGACTGCTCTTCATATAAGCATTCAGCGGATCAAGCGCAATTTGATATGCAGCCGGTGTTTGATAAAACTTGCCGAAGGATGCGTTGAGTGAGGTCTTATCTGTCAAGTGAAAAGAAGCCGAAATCCTTGGGCTGATATTCCCCTCTTTTGTAAACGAAAAATAATCATACCGTAGACCCGTAGTAAGCGATAATCTCACGAACGGTCGCCAGGTATCTTGTAAAAACAAGGATACCTTGTTGCTTATTTCCGGTAAAAAAGAAATTGATGATGCGGGAATTATTTGTCCAATACGTGTAGTATCCGCTGGTCTCCATGCGGTATGCTTCGAATCAATGAAGCGAAGATACCCGCCGCCTTTTAGTTCTAAGTTATCAAAAACGTTGTAAGTAATTTCATTCTTAAAATCAAAACTGTTTTCGCGGATGTCCTCCCCTGCCAACGAGCGATCAATTTCGGTTCCTTGAAGCGTGTTCCATCCATTTCCGGAAAATGAAATTGTGGTTAGTGAAAAAGCTTTTGGTGAAAAAAGATACCTCCAATTGGTACCGAAAGAAGTGCCGTAATCATCACGAGTTAAATAATCATATTTTGAATTTGTCGCTTCCGATGTTGTCTTTTTTGTAGTTGTTGTTCCCTCACGCGAAATTTTGTCAAGATAATAAAATCCAACTATGCTGATCCTATTCTTCTCATCGAGATCGTAAGTTAATTTTGCTACGGCGTCATAATATTGAGGAGCAGCGGGTTTGTTCATAAGATTGGTCAACAAGTCAAAAAATCCGCGGCGCGCAGAAAATATCATAGTTCCATTGCCGGGAATAGGTCCATCTACCATTGCGCCAAATCCGCCTAAGTTTGCGTTAATATCGGTGTTGTACATTTCTTTATTCCCATCGACCAAAGACATTTCAAAAACGGATGACATTTTATCTCCGTATTTTGCCGGAAACCCACCGGTCATAAAGTCTACCCCTTTTAACAATGAAGGATTTATAATGCTGACTATTCCCATTGATTCTCCCGAGCGGGCAAAATGGATGGGATTATAAATCTCAATATTGTCGAGCAATGTTAAATTTTCATCCGGACTTCCCCCTCGAACAATCAACTGCGCACTTTTGCCGCCCGCAGTTGCGACACCCGGTAATGATTGCATAACCCGGAATATATCTTCCGCAGAACCTGGCGAACGGCGGATTTCCTGTTGTGTAAGTGACCGAATACTTATCGATTGATCAATCGGTTTTTGAAAATATCCTCCGGTCACATTTACTTCACTCATTTCAATCTGAGCGGGGAGAAGTTCAACCGAAACCGATGTATTTCGTAAATGAACTACAACAATATCTTCTTTTAGTAAGGTAGTATAACCTATGTAAGTTGATTTTAGTTGATAGATTCCCGGGCTTACATTATTAATGACAAAATAGCCTTTATCGTCCGTTACTGCTCCAATTTGCGTTCCAACGATTGAAACATTTGCGTAGAGCAGCGGTCGTTTATTAACAGCGTCGCGTACTTCACCTGAAATGGTTCCACCTTTGTTTTCCGCATGAGTGATAGTGGTTGTCAGTACGATAAAAAATACTGCAAATCGGAATGCTTTTTCAAAATAAGTTTGTGTTGGAAATTTCATTGTATTCCTTTTTTATTCTTTGGATGAGATTTAGCTCTTATAGATTCAATTATTAATTTTTGTTCGGATAAAATGGATAATGCCCTTTATCATGTTTTTGGGTGACGAATAAAATTTTATGTAGACCATTTCTAATTTCCGTACCACTTAGATGGCGAGAAATAATCGTCATCTCTATCCACAGAAAAGTCTTCATCCCATGCCCGCACACAAATTTTAGTTTTTGTGTGCTTAATATTTTTTAACGAATTTTCCATCTCCTCATTACTATTTACCAATCGCTTATTTACTTTTGAATCGGAAATAAAAGCAACGATTAGTGTAGTGAAAAATGAAGATGTTTTTTTTATTAAAGTTTCCATACTGTTTTTGATAGTTTTATGTCTCTTACAATTTTAATTTCTTTACCCAATTGTTATGCCACAATTTTAGCCTTCAATATTAAACGAGAAAGCCATTTTGGAACCAAGGGAAATTCAAGTTCGACCTTCTGGACGAATTCAAACGACCTGTATGTCGTAGATTATAGTTACCAGCAAAGAAATTTTCCGGCGAGTCTTAACCCCAACCTCAATTTCATGATAGTTTGTCTCCTATTTTTTTTAAATTTGTTTATCGAAATATTTGTTTTGTAATAATCTCCGTAATAACTGTCATCTTTCAAATCTGTAACTTTTATCTCCAATAGATAATTTCTTAAAATGAAAGCCGACTTCAATATTGAAAAGAGTAAATGTGAAATATCTTATTTTTCTTCTGCTTGCAATTCAGGTTGGTGTTTTACCTCAAAAAAAGGTGAGTGAAAAATCTCCCTACGATTTTGACCTGAAGGTAAATCATCTGGTGAGGGAACAATTCTATTCCCTAAGCGCCATTTATCCGGTTTGGGGAAGCTTTACCCTGGAACCTGAATATGGTTATGTTTACTATCATCGGTTTAGTATATCCATTGGCTACCGTTTCAATCAAATAAATTATACACCGTTTATTATTGCCGGAGCAATTTATCAAAGAGAAAACTTTACAAAAAATACTCACTATGATGAATACTACTTAAAGTTGGGATGCGGGCTGGAGACCGAACTCTCGCATAACTTCTTTTTCAATTTTGAAACATCCCTTTTAAACTATCTTTCGATCAATTACTCCATGCGCAAAATAAAATATAGAGAAAATTATGACTTTGGTGAATCATTTGACTACACGGTTTCTGTCGGTATTGGTTATCGTTTTCACTTTTAATTCATGCGTTAGGGAAGACGAAGATTTAAAATCGCAAGTAAAAATCATTGCTCATCGTGGTTATCATCTTTCACTACTCGAAAATTCTTTTGAAAGTTTTCAGGCTGCTTCAAAAAAAGGATTCACACATCTTGAGTTCGATATCAATTTCACAAAAGACTTTCAACCCGTTATTCTCCATGACAATTTACTTGATACACAGGCTGATACTTCCGGTTCAATAAACGATTTTTATTTCGCTGAAATCAATGCAATCACCTTAACCGGCGGATATAAAATTCCATCATTTGATACCGTTATGCAAAAATTGGGGACAAGTTTTGAAACTTTTTTTATTGATTTGAAAGAGCCTTGTCCCGACTCGGGTTTGATAAATTTTGCAAAAGTGATTGAAAAGAATCATGCCTATGCTACCACCATTATTACATCAGCGAATCCGGATGTTATCAGAAGATTAAAAATCTTAGCCCCCGCACTAATTGTTGGAAGTGATGATGCTTCCGGTGATTTTGAAGACAATTTGGATGAATGTATGAAGCAAAAATACAAGCACCTTCTTATTTCGTTTGGACTGCTTGACAAACATCTCTGCTTTATCGCACATGCAAACGGGATTAAAGTTTATGCTTATACGCCAAATTCAGAACAAGATATGTTAAAATGTTTAAGTTTTGATATTGATGGTATTATGAGCGATAATCCAGATTTATTAAAGCAGCTACTTTATTGAGCAAAAGTTGTAGATATATAATAAAAAAAAGGTGACACAAAGTCACCTTTTTAATTTCAGAAGAACTATTTTTTTCCTCTTCCTTTACCGTTTGAAGCGCTTCCG
>Ga0209417_1003467_pt1 | contig 21046 bp, 16 predicted proteins | sample RifGroF2_FD_184002 | JGI IMG/M metagenome (GOLD analysis project Ga0209417, IMG submission 184002) | Groundwater microbial communities from Rifle, Colorado, USA - Groundwater F2 (SPAdes) (version 2) | ecosystem: Environmental > Aquatic > Deep subsurface > Groundwater | place: Rifle, Colorado... | reverse complement strand
ATGCGGGTTGAAGGAATACTCAAACATTTTTGCTATTTTTAAACTTTATTAGCGGTGGATTGATAGCTAAGGCGATCAATCCCGCACAAAACACAAGCGCAACCGTTAGGGGTAAGCCGAAAAAAACGAAATGAAATTGAAGTGCAAATCAGAAAATAAAAATAAAAAAATCCAACGCTCAAATGCAAAAGTGTTCCAGCCCATCGCACAACCATCCCTTCGCTTCCACACACTTGCATTTTATTCCAGCACACACATTAATAATATTAGTAACCAGTTTTGAAAATGTATCTGTATGACAACTTATCAAAGACTTGATTATTATATCAGAAATTTTAAAAATGTAAAAGCGATTGATGAATTAGCTCATTTTTATTTTCCATTTGATAAAGAAATCCCAACAAAATATACAAATGATTCATTTTTTAATTCTCCGAATTATTCACACTTAACCAAAAAGTTTAATGAGAAAAATAAATATAAGGAACTATTGTTGAACAATTTTTCTTCGAATCAAGATTATTCAATTTTAAATGAATTAACCACAAAGCATGGAATTTTCGCATATAACTTTATTTCTCATGAATTTAGAAAGCGCATCAGGGAAAAAAAGAATGAAAGTTTGGACTTGTTTCAAGATATTGAATCTGAATATTTAAATTATTACCAAATAGAACAAGATATTATTCGTCCATCTGATTATGATAAAATAGTTTTTGATTTCTGTCAATATAGGTTTTATCAATTGCTTGATGATGACTTTCATGAAATAGCATTAACATGGATAAAAAAGAACAATATTTATAAATCATGTGCATGTTGTGGCAAAAAATATAATATTCTTGCATTGCCAGATTGGATTTACTATGGCGCAAATGGTAATGTAGATTGTTGTTTTGAGTGCCCAATAAATCTAACACCAAATGATAATGAAATTGAAACAAATCTAAAATCATTTATTGAAAGTTGTGGTTATATTGCTGAAAGCAACTTTGATTTGATAAATTATAATTCAACTATAAGAATTCCAGCAGAAAATTGGATTACAGTTTATTCCAGTTTTATAGGTTTTGGTGGAATAAAAACGTTGAAAGATAAATTCGGTTCGTGGTTTGAATCATTGGTAAAGTTTAAATTGTTGCCAAACAATGTTATGAAAGCTGGCAGGGGAATTAAATGTGTTGCATTAAGTGGAAATGTTTGTAATTCTCTAAGTGAAGAATTTATTGATAATTGGTTATTTAAAAATGGCTTTGTATATGAAAAAGAACCATTTTATCCTTTCCACAACGTTTATAATCCAAATGGAAAGAAAAGAGCTGATTGGAAAATTGGTAATGTATATATTGAATTTTTTGGATTAAAAGGTGATATGCAATATGATGAAAGAACTAAAGAAAAGTTAATGTTATCTAATGAATTCAAAATAAAATTAGTTTCAATTTTTCCTGATGAACTGAATTCTCTTGACAATAAACTTGGGTGGCTTAAAAAATAATATATTAAAAATATGGAATTATATCATTATACAAATATTGACTCTTTAGCGGCTATTTTGGATTCAGGTACAATCAAATTTAATAGATTGGATAAAGTAAATGATTTAACTGAAGGCTTTACTGATGATTTTGGATATTTAGCACCTTTTATTTTCGTTTCTTGTTGGACTGCTCATCAAGAAGAAAATTTATCTTTATGGAAAATGTATACTCAAGATTTTCGCGGTATTCGAATTAAATTAGACTTTCCTTTTTTTAAAGGTTTCAACGAAAAAGGATGTATTGCAAATCCCGAAATGTACTTTGATACTAAATGTTTGGTTCTTAATTATGAACCTTTAACAAAGGTTGAGTATACTAATAACAAAATAAATTTAAACCCTTTAATAAAAAGCAATATTGGATTAGAACTTAATAAGCTTGCTAAATATAAAAGTGAATATTGGTCTGTTGAAAATGAGTATAGAATTGTACTACTCATGATACCAATTGAAAATACTGCTGTAACTGTAGAAGAAATAAACCAAAGTTCTTATAATAATTTAATTAAGAAGCACTATCCTCAATTTGATAGTTACTTTCTTGAATTTGAAAAAGCATCATTAAATTCTATGGAAATAACTCTTGGACCAAAAGCAACTTATGGAGATGAAATAATTATTAATTCTCTCGTGGAGAAGTATAATCCAAATGCCAAATTAATAAAAAGTAATCTTACTGGAAAAATTAGATGATTTTTTGATTTTAATTATAACCATCCTTTCGCTTTCAGGCATATTTGGTATTCACACAATCTTACACACAGGCTTAAAATACCAAAAAAGCCTTCAAGCCCTTCCCGCTTTATCGAAATGAAAATTCATTTCTAAGACATTGAACTTTAAGCAAGTACAAACATCGGCCAACCCCTAACAACGGTTCTTATTACATGCGGGGGTTTGGTGGTTTTTTGACAAATTTAGTTATCTTTAACTTTCGGTAACGGGGGATAATGAAACGCGGCGAAAAACCCGCACGTAACAAAACCGTGGACCGTTAGCAACCATATTTAATCTAAAAACCAGTGAAAGCAATAAAATTCGTATTAATTGTTTTAATCTTATCTTCAGGATTTGTAAAGTCATTTGGTCAAAGAATTATTAAGGGAAGAGTAATTCTTGAAGAGATGTATGAAGTTCCTGAAGCATTCATTTTCAGTAAAGACAGAGTAGTACTTGGAAAAACCGACGATGAAGGATATTTTGAATTAAATATTCCAAGCGAGACTAACAAACTTCTTTTTGGTTGGATTGGTTGTGAAGAAGCTTCAATTATATTAACTGACAGTTGCCATTATATAGAATTAATTTTACTTCCAGCTTGGCTTGATGGTCCAAGATCGAACCGAAAACAAGATATACTTAGAAAAGAATGGCATGATAAATTACCTGAACTTCATTCCATGGCATTCCAAAAAGGACTCTTCATAAATGAGAACATTTGCTATACAAGAGAATTTGTACCAATCAAACCTGAATTAGATGAAATTGAAAGACAGATGAATCTAACTAATAAACAAGTTAGAAAAGCATATAAAAAATTAGAAGTTGGTGACACAATTAGAATTCCTTATAGTGGTACATGGAGATCAGATGGAACAGATAGAACTAAGTTGATAGTTTTTTCGTGTCATGTTGACAATGACAATTATGATTGTATAATTGAAGGTATTGTGACTAAAAAATATAGATTTAAGAAAGGATACCAAATGCTTTACAAAGTGACTAATTGCGATAAATGCAAATATGACTCTCCTATTTTTAATGGAAAAGAAGTAAAGGTTGGAGAAGAATTTCATCACTATATGAAATATTTTAAAGTAATAACCGATTAAATACAGTTGCTAACATCGGGTCATAAAACATGCGGGGGTTTGGCGGTTTGCAAGCTTTTTACTACTTTTAACTTTATTAACGGGGGATAATGAAACAGGGCGAAAATCCCGCACGATTTTATACCCGAAGACCGTTATAAGTAAGGCGATTTTTCAGAATAGGTAAACTGCTTTTCATCTTTTCAAGTTCGTAAATCAAGAATCTTTTTTAACTGTTTGACAATTTATCCAAGTAGCAAACTTTATCTCATTTTGACAAGGATAGTAATATTTTTTTCGTAGCAGTTTGATAGTGTTTTTTTTGAGATTGGTTTCGTTGTAATGACAAGTAAAAAAATAATATCCTCACGCGCTTTGCAGCCTGGCGGCTGCATTTGTAATTCTTGCCAACCCACATTTAAACACTTTTGCTCCGCTGCGCTGCGCAAAAAAGTTTAAATTTTACCACCTCTATTTTAAAGAGTATTAAAATTAAAGAGCCTGTTTTACTAAGCTCATTATATATTCTAAATTTGAAGTATCAGTTATTATTAATTCGTAATCTCCATTTCCCCAATGTCCAGTTTCCGATACATCTCTTGTAAGTCCTTTTGTATCATCTAAATTCCCTTTTTTTAGATTAATCCACATTTTCAACCCTTTTCTTTGAACAGTAATATCCACTATATTAGAATTCTTCTTAAAAGCAATATAATCTTTCTTAGCTTCTACTTCTATATTGTCCGATAAATTAAGGATTGCTTCTTTAAATGTTTCATAAAGTTCAAATATATATTCTGTTTTATTAATCATATGATCTTCCTCAGTATAAACCTTTATTTCCTTTGACACTTTGCTTATAGCATCATCCGTTTCTGTTAACGGTTTTATACTTGTTGCTGCAGAAGTTTTCTTTATTGGATTAATTGCAATTATTTCATTTTCATATTGTTTTACTTCATACAGTTCAATTGCAATATCCTTAAAATTAGTAGCTAATTTTTGGTTTTCAGTAAAACTAGTAGAAACAAAGATAACTCGTGTTTGAGACCAGTCAACATCTTTTCGTTGTAATGTAGCTTTGCAAGATTCATTATATTCTATTATAAAATCAGCTTTATTCTCTAGCATTAGATTTAAGTAAGTGAATCCTTGATCAACTACACTATTGTTTTTTGAACGCTTATACTCAATAATAATAAAAGCTTTACTTTGAGCATCAAATGCTAAAGTATCTATTCTTCTATTTTTAATAGTAAATTCAGATTTTACCAAATTCAAACCTAATAATTCTTTGAGTTGAGATTCAAAAAGATTTTGGATATCTTTTTCCAATTTAAAAGGAACTTCTTTTAGTAAAGCAATGGATTCTTTATTTTTATGATAAAGTTTCATAATATCTTAAGTTTAGCCAAGTATCATTTTTTCTATATTATTTTTTGCATCATTTAAAACCAATTCTGCTTCCTTTTCTAATTGAATTGATTTTTTCCTTAATTCAAAAATATTCTCAGTAATTCTGTTTTGGATTTCTACTGGTGGTAAAGGAATATTAAGTTTTACTAAATCACTTGGATAAACGTGGGGTTGTCCTGCTCCTTGTTGTAATCCATAAATCTCTTTCTGTTTTAATTTTAAAATCTCAGACAAGTAATCCATTGTAATCCTATTCTCGTCTTTTGCTTTGATTACACAGCAGTCTGATGCAAAAATTGGCTCATTATGATACCATACATATCCAGAATAAGCACCTGAAGCACTAACTGTTATTGTTTTACCTTCATAATTGAATTCATTGTGTGAATAAGGACTAATTTTACCGCCTGCAATAACTGGGTAGTCTCCCGTTACAACTTTATCAGAAGTAATACTTTGCCCTTTCTTTATATCTGCAAGTTCTCTAAGCTTAATATTTTTATACTTACCACCTTCTACTTTTAATAAACTATTGTAAAAAGAAAAAGCATCAAATCTATCACCTGACAAATTACTTAGGTTAACTTCAAAAATTCTATTAGAAATCGAATTATCTCGGAATAGTAAACTGATTTCTAATTCATTTAGTAAATAAGTGTCTATATTTTCTATAAGTGCTTTTGCTTCCTTTTCCTTTTGTTGTTTATTATTGAAAGCATCATAATAAATCTTAACGATTTTTTCTTGTATTTCAATAGGTGGTATTACTATTGGTGTTGGACCTAATTGTTGATAATTTATATTTTTTTGAGCTGCTTGTGGAGCTAAATTATTAAGATAATTTTTTAAGTATTTAAAATAAACATTTAAGTAGTATAAGTTTAATGTGTTATCATCTTTTGGTTTAATTCCTATTAAGCTATCTGGAAAACAAGCAGGATAATCTAAAATTGCTGTATCTCCAATATTTGCAGCTATTGTAATAACCATTACTATTTCTTCAAATAATCTACTTGTTTGTAAACCTAATTCATTTAAGGTCTGGGAGTATTTGATTTTACCACCTTCAATACTAGCTCTAACAACGTCGCCTGTCTGAATAAAAGGGTATTTTCCGCCATATAATTTAGGCTCATTTCTAGGTCTATGACCAAATCTTCCTCTTTTCATCTCAGCTATATCTGATAGTTTTTCAACTTTGAAAGATGTTCTTGCTACAATTTCTAAATCATGAACGGTTTTGAAATAAATAGGATCAAGTCTATCTTTTATTTCTGATCTATTTATTATAAAGATCCTTTTTTCATCAATGTTGTGAGTTATACTAGACATTTAATCCATTATTAAAAGTGAAACCTCTTTTTAAAAGAATGTCTTTTACATTATCAAAAACTATATCTTCGAGTGTATGTATAGCATTTTCTTTGTATTTATGACACATATCTTGTTCATAATCAAATGGAGTTCTTGTCCCATCACTTTCGCGCTTAATCATAATAACACTCTTATTTGAATCGTTTTTGGCATATCCTAGCTCAAATGCCACATTAACATTTCGGTCAGTTATATCCGCAATAAAAATATTTGAATCATTAATCTGCTCTATCATTTTATTATTAATGTTATAACTATCACCTTTATGTTGCATTATATCAAAAAGCGAAATTTTTATTTGATCATTTTCAGCTTTAATCTTATTGATTACTCTTTGATATGCTTGATTATATGTTTCTACTTCTTCCATACAAAAGTAAGGCATTGCTACAAATACTTTGACCGTTTGGTCGGATACCTTATCAAAAATATCAATCAGCGTTTGATATCTTGCTTCTTTAATTTCAAAGATGTGATGTTTAATTACCCATTCTTTAAAAAAATTGTATTTAGGTTTGTCTTTTACATTATAATAAAGAAGAGCTGTAAATAATCCTTCACTATTATTTCCCTTTAATTTTTCTTGTCCTTTGTATAGTTCATTAACGGTAAGCAACGATTCTTTAACCTCTGTAACTAGTTTGTCATCTTCCATAGTACCAATTAAGCTTTCAAATATGCTTTTGGAAAGTCCTCTGAAATTGTTATGCAATAAATGATTTATCCCTTTAAGTAAGTTGATATCACCAATCTGCTTATAAAGTTTCCGAACAAGTACTCCACTTTTACCAAAGATTTTTTTAAGTTCTTCCTCATTAAAATGTTTTTCATCATTGATAATAACTCTTAAATTTTGCTCTAGAGTTAAAGGAACCGTTTTTGAATTGATGTTGTAAAAGACAACTTTCTCAAATTTTTCAAAACTTGTATCTGAAGTCTTCTCCATTTTTTTTGTAACAGGGTTGAATTTTTCTTCAAAAGTTTCTTCAAATAAAACAATGCAAAATGGAATATTCATTGTTCCAATTCGGTCAGATGTAATTTCTTCGGCTGCTGTTAATCTATGGTTTCCATCTATTCTGTGCAAAGGGTGCTTGTTATCTTTTATTAATTGTTCCAATTCTGCATCATCGAGATCAATTTCAATTACCGTTATTTCGTTGGTTTCATTAATATCAAAATTTTCTTGCTTTACAATATTAGAACGAACTTTTATTTTATCAATATTAGAGTTGAAGTTTCTTCCTTTTTCAATTAATTGAATTGGTGTTGCGTCTTTTTTAACACCTTTAATAGTAACATCTTGTCTTAGTTTTAAACTTAAAATTACTTCAGGAAAGAACAAATATGTTTCTTCTGTAAGGAAGTTTGAAACAACACCTTTTTGCTTTTCTAATAGCTCTCTTTGGTATTCAGGGTTAGCTTTAGAAACTCTTGCAAGTTCTTTAATTCGAGCAAAACCTCTTATGCATATTTGGTTACTTAAAGATCTATCTAAAATACCTCTTATAATCATACTGGTTTGCTTTCTATGTGGTTAATAAAATTTGTCAATTCTACACTAATCCATTCTAGTTCGTTTGTTTCTGTTACTTTTCCTGTTGCATCATATCCAATATCTTCAGCTATAGCCATAAAAATGGAATAATCAGGCAATTCCTTTCTTGATTTTTCTATATAAGCTTCTTGCAATTCTTCTTTTAATAGATTGATTTTCTCATTGTATTTTGCATTTATTGAATCTCTCCATTCGATATATTCATCTGTTTTTTTAAATTCGGCTAAAGGCATTGTGAAATTTAAACCATCCATTTCTTTTAGTTCCTTTTTCTTTTCTCTTTCCCAATCTTCAATTTTTATATAGTATTGGCTGTCTGTTTTAAGTTTTGTTTGTATTTTAAGTTTAATAGATTGGATTTTTTCAGTAGTTGAAATAGAATGTTTTCTCAAAAATAATACTGAACTTTTCACACCAGCACCGGTAGCACTAAAAGCAGTTTGTGGCATACTTACTACTGCAACTATCCTGTACCATTCTTCTACAGCATCTCGCACGTATTGCATACTACTATTGGTTAATATTCCATCTGGCACCACCATTGCCAAATAACCATTTGGAGCTAAGAAATTATAACATTGTTCTATAAATAGGACTTCAGTACTTTGATTGTTTCGTACAATTGTACTAGTATTTCCTTTTGTATCTAACCAATCAGGTTGCTTTTTTCCTAAAAAATAATTTTTAAGGTAGTTTTTCTCTGACTTTTTAATATTACTTCCAAAAGGGGGATTGGTTATTATAAAATTAAAATGATTGTATTTAAAACCTTTGTTTTCAGTAATTTTTGAAATTTCTGACTCGTTCAACAAACCATCAGATGTAATCACATTTGTGTGTCCATCATCGTGAATTATCATATTCATTTTCGCAGCACGACTTATCTGTTCATTTATTTCAATTCCAAATAAATTATTTTCTGCGAAGTCATGCCAGAATTTGTAATGTCTCTTATTATGATTTATGTCTGTTTTATATCTAGGATATAGCTCGTCTGCCTGTTTCCTGACTTTATTCAAAGCATACAATAAGAAACCACCACTTCCACAAGATGTGTCTAAAACATAAGAATCGTTTTTAATTGGCAGAACACTCACCGAAAAATCTACAATTGCTCTAGGTGTGAAATATTGACCAAAGTTTCCTCTAAAAAAGGAGTCCATAAAAGTTTCGAATGCACGTCCTTTGCTATCTAAATCAGTTTCTCCTAAATTTATATCTTGCAAATATCCAACTATTGTTCTTATTTTCTCAGGTGTTAATCTGATATTATCTCTAAAAACTTCCTTGTCTTTTATCCTTCCCTCTTCATAAAGTCCTTTTATTCTTTCATACAGGGCTTCGTTGGTTTTCTTTATAGCATCTTTTTCATCCTTCCCCTCAATTTGTATAATTTGAAAGTCATAAGGTTCACCAGTTTGTCTGTCTTTTCTTTCATCCCAAATTTTGCAAAATATCAATTTATCAAGTTCATCAAATGCTTCTGACGGATTTAGTTGACCGCCCGCCCATAGTGCATCATGTGCTTGTTTAAATCTTCTTGTTAATTCATCTTGAGCAATAACAGAAATATCAAAAAACTTTTGTTTCCCTGCTTCAACTTCCATCAAGTCAGCTTCAAAAACAAATTTATAATTTGCTAAACTTTTAACTCCAAACTGCGGTATGTCTGATTCAGGTTCTCTAGTCAGCTTTTTCTTGTTGACTTTAAAATACTCGTTTCTGTTACTTTTAGTCACCCAAACATATTTCACATCATTTGGTAAAGCATAAGCATAGCTATATGCTTGTTCTATTGCCTGACTAAATTCTTGCTCACTTATATCCTCTTTTTTACACTCAATCAGTATATATGGTTCTTGCAATTCATCATCATTATAGACAACAATATCTGCCTCTTTTGTATCAACTCCCATTTTTACAGATACAAAGTTTACAATTCTTTCTTCGGGGTAATTATATTGCAGAATCAAACGGCAAAATGTTTCTGCTTGAACTCTTTCTTCTGGATTTATAAAATTTCTCTTTTTATTTTGATGAACATAAGTAATATACTTATTCTCTTCATCAAATTTAATTATTCCTTTTTGTATTCCTTCATCTATTAAGTTCATATATATCTTGTAATTATATTTTTACCAAATTTTTCTCTAAATTATAAATTATAAGTTTAAAATCACTAAAATTAATTCAACATTTAAATGAGTTATACAATAGTGTATGTTTCTTGCTGCATCTAATGAAAAATCTTTAGTATATTAGCAATACCTAAATTCAACCGTTTTGAAACAAACTTGTAGATTATGTAAAAAAAATGAAGCTAACCAAACAGGTTCGCATATAACATCTGCATTTCTATTAGCTTCTCAAATTGGGAAACGTGGAAATGAAAAATCTTTTTTAATTTCGACAGACCCTAAGCAGAATTATCTAGAAGATAGAAAAGACAAAGATGTAAAGGAAGATTATATACTTTGTAGTGATTGTGAAAAAAGATTATCCTTTATTGAAAATATTTTTAGTGCTGAAATTACTAATAAGATTGAAGTTGAGAAGTACAGTCAAAATTATATTAGTGTTGCTGCAGAAACTGGTATTTACTTAAATTGCAACAAAATTAACCCTATAGCATTTCATTTATTTTTTTACTCAGTCATATTGCGAATTTCAATATCAACTCAATCTTTATACAATCATTTTAATCTTGAAGCAGAATTAGAAGATGAACTAAGTTTTCTTCTAGATTTATTTTTACCTGTCGTTATAAATCACAAAGTAGCTCAATCGGTTGATAATTGGGAGAAAATGGTTGAATATTGCCAAGACTTATTTTCGTTCTTTCCTTATATTGTTTTAAAATCAAGGAATCAATCTAATAAAACAGGAAATTACCAATGGTATGATAATGTTTCCAAAGAGCCATATCATTTGATGCTTAACGAATATATTATATTACCTTTCTTTAATTCTCTGGTTTATGAAGATGATTTCTTTCAACTGAAAGACCATATCAGTTATGTGGATTTTCTAAATAATAGTTATGATTGTGTTAAGCTTGGGATTTTAGAAAATGAATTATATGAATCAATAATTGTAGATCTACAAGATCAAGCAACAAGTGCAAGGTTAAAAGAAATCCGAAAAGAAGTAATTGGCAATTTAATAGCTAATAATATTCCTATTGATCGAGCAACAGTTGATGCATTGGTTGAAATGGAAGTAAATAAATTAAATATGTAGCATTTATTATTATTGGTAGACATTAAATTAAGATTAGTTCTTGCTATTAATATACAAAAAATGAATCTAACGTATTGCCTGTTGTTAAACAGGCTTTTTTTTTGAATATGTTTTCTGAAATTTTGCTAATTTCAATCTCGGATTTGTAAAATAAATCATGTCATTAACCTAACCCCTCCTAAAAGGAACAGAAAAAAATAGGCGCAATACGAAAGTAACGTGCCTTAATGTTTGAGTAATGTAACTTAATGGATGAGAAATGAACCTTAATAAAAAAACATCGTGCCGCAGTGCAAGAGAAGCCTTCCGCAGCGGTAAATCATCTAGCCTTTGTACAAAAGTAACGTGCCGCAATGCAAGGGAAGCCGTCCGCAATAGAAAAGGAATTGTTTTCAATTCAAATATGTTTCACTTAAATTAAATGATTATGTCACAAAGAGCAAGCAGAGCAGAATCTGCAATCTTAGAACGCTACAGAGTAGCATTAGAAAACGTAGAAGCACAAACAGAAATCGCAACTATTATGTCAGAGTTCGGATATGATGCTGCATTAATTGAAAATGGTAAACAATTGTTTACAAAAACTCGTCAGGCTTACGACCTGAATGTGAAAGAAGATGATGAAACTTCACAAGCTTACAGTAATTACAAAGCGAAAATGAGTCAAATGGAAGATACTTATTCTCTTCACCGAAAGAAAGCAAAAGTAATCTTCAGGAAAGATTTAGAAGTAATGAAACGTCTTGTTTTAGATGGTTCAGTTCCTAAAGCTTATGTTCGCTGGTTGGAATTAGTTAAAAAGTTCTATTCAGAAATGCTATCTGATACAGTATTGCAAACTAAACTTAGCCGCTTGAAAGTTACAGCAGACGATTTGAGTGCTGCTAATGCACTTTTATCAGAATTAGAAGCTGCAAGAGCAGATTATCTAAGGGAAAAAGGAGAATCACAAGATGCAACAGAGCAAAAAGACGGAGTTTTTGCAGAACTTGATGATTGGATGAGCGAATTTTATGCAGTTGCACGTATTGCACTGGAAGATAATATTCAATTATTAGAATCTTTAGGAGTAATTGTACGTAACTAAACCCAACGCTATTACAAACACATTGGCAAACCTTTTAGGGTTTGCCAAAAAGTTTGTAATCCAACCCAATTTTGCTGTTACCAGCAACAAGAAATCCCAGCCTTAATATTATTTTTTTAGTGTTTCATGGACAACTCAGTAACTAAACTGACAAGCATGGTGGCACTGTCGCCCAACTTATAACACGTGTTCAGCGTACATGCGGGGTTTTTGGCGGTTTGATGACAAAGTATTATATTCGTGTTGGTCTTTTGTCGGTTGATAATGTATCAAGGTGGAAACCCGCACGATAGCGCTAACACGGGACCGTTATAAATAAGCCGCTAAATTTTTGAAAATTGAATAATCCAGCTCTTTTTGACAGGCATAAAATTTAAGAGTGTTTTTTGCGTTCTGATTGCTTTTGTATTTTTGAATGGGAATTTACTTTCTGATAATGAAAGTGATTTTATTAGTGCTGTTTGATACCAAATTTATCGAGACTGGATTGGTAGTTATGACAGAAAATTGTTTTAGTTTTTCCCAGCGCGCTTTTGTGCTTCGCACAAATAAAAAATTAAATTTAAACTTTTTAGTACAAATTCTTTTTTGTTCATTTATTTTATTAATTTCAAGAACAATTTTGACCAGATTTAAGATTTAATTTATGAAAGATATTGGTTCAATATGGAGAAAGTGGGATTTGCATTTTCATACTCCTTCATCATTTGATTATATAGATAAAAGTATCTCAAATCAAGAAATAATTGACAATTTAGCCTTAAATAACATTTCGGTTGTTGCAATTACAGACCACCATTTAATTGATGTTAATAGAATTATTGAACTTCAAAAAATTGGAAAAACAAAGAATATAACTGTTCTGCCAGGTATTGAATTCCGTTCAGAACTAGGTGGTAGCGAGATAGTGCATTTTATCGGTATTTTTCCAGAAAATAGTAATATTGAAGAAATTTGGATTGACTTGCAATCAGCATGCAATTTGAAACCATCACAAGTATCTGAGATTGGCGACGAAAAGCTTTATGTAGATTTAAAAGAAACTTCAAAATTGATTCATGAATTAGGGGGACTTGTTACTGTACATGCAGGAAAGAAGACTAATACTATCGAAAATATTAAAAATAATCATGACTATAAACTGAAAATTAAAACAGATTTATTAAATGATTCAGTAGATATTTTAGAAATTGGAAATCCCGCAATTGATATAGAAGGATATAAAAATATAGTTTTTCCTCAAATTAAAATTAAGCTTCCATTAATATTGTGTTCTGATAATCATAATGTAAAAGATTATAAAACGAAATCTAATCTTTGGATTAAAGGTGACCCTACATATGAAGGATTATTACAGACAATTTATGAACCAGATGAAAGAGTTAAAATACAAGAGAGTAATCCTCAATGTGATTTTAGCAAACCTTTCTTCAAGAAAATTATAATTGAAACCGATGTAAATATATTTCAAAATGAAACAATTAAATTTGAAAAACAAGAAATAATATTTAATCCTAATCTTGTAACTATAATTGGTGGTCGTGGTGAAGGGAAAAGTGTATTGATCGACTATTTTGCACATGGATTTGGTTTAAATCCTTCAAATACTTTTAGTTTTTCAGAAAGTTTTAAGGTTAAATATTCCAAAGGTATTTGTACAGATGATTACATAGATTATAGTTTTGATAATTTAAATAATTTAAACTTTCTATACATTTCCCAGAATGAAGTGAAGGATATTGCTTTATCCCATAAAAAATTAGGAGATGAAATTAGAAATCTTTTAAAATTAAATTCAATTGGGTTTTCTTCACAAATTCAAGAAGAAATTAGTAAAATTCTAAAAGATTATTATGCATTAAAAAATTGGTTTAATGATACAAATCCTGATGGTACAAAAATTAATGATAAAGAAACATTAAACAAAATCAAGAAAAGAAATGAAGATTTATTAAATAGTATTACTAATAAAGAGAATAGACAGAAATTAGAATTATACACTGAAAATATTAAGGAAATAAGGGTTTCTGAAATCCAAAAAACAAGAATTGAAAAACTAATTTCAAAACTAAAAGAATTTGAAACAGAAATAAATAAGGAATTAAATGAAATAGATAAGGAAATTACTTCTATTTCATTCAAAAATCAATTAGATGAATTAAATATTATTTATGAAAACTTAAGTGTTAAGATAAAGGAAAACGAAAATGAAAATTCATTAATAAAAGAGCAGTTTTCTGAAATATATAAAGGGGATTTAAGTTCATTATTGGAGAGTGCTGATAATTATAAAAGTCAGATTGAGACGATAAAAGAAATGTTAAAAGAAATTGAAAAGCAGGAAGAAAAATTTGCTTTAATTTCAAAAGATAAAAATGCAATTCCAACCAAGATTAATTCTGAATTACTAAAACAGGTTGATATTATCAACAAAGCTTGGTCGAACATAATTGAAGGTCATTCAAGTTGGCTACCAGAACAGAAAGACCTAATGAAACAAATTTTAGCAGATAGAGAAATTGAAATTAATGGTAAATTATATTTTGATAGTGAAAAATTTTATGATGGTTTAAAAAATTGTATTAATGGAAAATATTGGAGAAATAAAAACAAAGAAGGTGAATTAGAACAGTATTTCAACATTTCTGATGCATCAACATTTTTTATTTACCTCGAAAATGAATTGGAAGGAGAGCTTATAGCAAATAGTGATTCATATTATATTAATGAAACAGAAGAATTCTTTTACAAACTTGAAAAACGACAGGAATATTTATATGTACAACCAGAAATTACTTATAAATCAAAAACCTTAGACAAAATATCTGTAGGTCAAAGGGGAACTGTTTATTTGTGTTTAAAATTAGCAACAAGTGCTTTTTCTACACCAATTATTTATGATCAACCTGAAGATGATTTGGATAATCAATTTATAATTAATGAATTAGTAGGCATTTTTAAGTCTATTAAAAAATATAGACAAGTAATTATTGTTACACATAATGCAAATCTTGTAATTAATTCAGATGCTGAACAAGTCATAATTGCAAAAAATTCAGATGAAGTTTTATCATATTCAAGCGGTGCCATTGAGAATGAAGTTATAATTGATAGCGTTTGTAAAATACTAGAAGGTGGAAAATCTGCTTTTGAACAAAGAAAAAACAGATATAAAGTATAGAAATTTTAAATTAAAGGAATTTAATAATTTTTAAAATGATATCTTGTTATTAATACAAATTAAAAACTATGAAACTATTCTTAGATATAATAATTTATTTTTTTTCGATATTAGGGGGAATAATATCAATCTGGACAATTTATAAATGGTTAAAACCTCTTCAAAAAATATCATGGAAAAAAGTACAAAAAGGAGTATTACAGTTAAAGGATAAACTTATTCGAGATAATTATTATCCAACATTGATAGTTGGTATTGGTCGTGGCGGATCAATTATCGGTGCTCTATTATCTGGCACATTAGGTAATGTTCCAATATTAGTGATAGATAGAGTTTATGAATGGAATGCACATCAAAGAAAGGAAGGATTACTGGATGAATTAAAAATTACAAAGAATATCGAAAAAGTACTTCTAGTTGCAGGAGAGTTACATTCTGGAAATACAGCCAAAAAATATACAGAATACTTTAACGAAATTGGGGCAAATGAAGTTAGAATGTTATCATTTATGAAAGAACCTTATCCAACATTTAAACCTGATTATTATTTTATTGAAACAAGCAAAACTGATATTAGATTTCCTTGGATGCTAACGAAGGATTATAAAAGAGATTCAAAAATGGATTATAGAACAAAAAGCATATGATAAAAACTATCATTTTTGATTTTGATGGAGTAATTGCAAATACTGATGAAGGTAGATATAAACTTTTAAAAGATATTTTACCAACTTACGGACTTGACTTTGCTATTAGTGATTATAATAAAATGATTGGTCTGAGTACAAAATCTTTCCTAAAACGAAATTATAGTGAATTAACAGAAAAAGAAATAAATTTGATTGTATCAGAAAGACATAAGCTTTATTTTGAAAATTTGGATAGGTATTGTATTCCATTTAACGGAATGACTGATATAGTTGAAAAATTTTCTCACTATTTTCAATTAATTGTTGCAACTACTAATGCTACTGAAAATGTAATAAAACAGATGGATTTTCTAAATATTTCACAATACTTTAATTATGTTTTTGGAAGAGAAGTTATGGAAAATACTTTTTTATTAAAAGACTACCAAAATTTAGCTTCGAGACCCGAGTTTAATGTCAAAGAAAGTATAGTTATTGAAGATTCAGAGACTGGCATTTTATCAGCCAAAAAATCTGGATATGCTTGCATTGAATTCAATTCTAAGGAAAAAACTAAAAATGAAAATTCGGATTATTGTGTCAATAACTATTATGATTTATATAATCTAGTTTTAAAACTCAAACTTGAATAAAAAAATCAATATAGCTCAAGCACATTTGCAACAAATTGCAAAAGAGCTTTCTTTTTGCCCTTAAGGGCAATTTGCTATTTCTAAAAACTAAAACAATTTTGTTCTTCGTTGATAAAACCTACTAAATTGATAAGGTTGAATTTGGCAGCCAATTTATAACACGGCATCTTAAAACATGCGGGGTTTTGGTGGTTTTTTGACAAATTTAGTTATCTTTAACTTTAGTAACGGCGGATAAGGAAACAGGGCGAAAAACCCGCACGTTTCAAATGCCGAGACCGTTATAAATAAGCCGCAAAAAAATTCGGAATAAAGCAATTCAACTCTTTTAGACAGGTATTTTAATTAAGATACTTTTTAAGCTTTCTGACAGCTTTTGTATTTTAGAAAGGTAATTTACTTTCTGACAATGGAAGTGTAATTTATTCGTGCTGTTTGATGCTGAATTTATCATGATTGGTTCGGTAGGTTTGATAGAAAATTGTTTTAGTTTTTCCAACGCGCTTTTGTGCTTCGCACAATTTGATAGTTCAATTAAACTCATTAGCGGCTTCGCCGCAAATGAGTTTAATATATTATTGAAAATTGTAAATATTTTAGTAATAATCTGTTAAAATAATATTCATTTTATTGTAAAGTAAAAACATATTATTAAATTTACTAAACTTTTCTTCTAGAACGTAAATGTATTGAATTGTAGGTAGTATTAAGTAAAAATATTATCAGAAATGTTTACAAAATATTTAATTATTACTTAATAAAATCACCTAAATTAAGTTTTAAGAATTTTAAATTAATACTAACAATATTATTATGAACAACATTAATAGATTTTTATTTTATTTAGTATTAGTTTTATTATTAGCAATTAGCTGTAATGAAGAAGAAATAAAACCAATAGAAACAGATCCAAAAAAAGCTATACTTGGAAAATGGGAAGCTTTTGGTACAGGTAATTGGCCTCAGATTACTTATGTCGATAAATCACTAGGATATATAAGGTTTTATGAAGATAGTATCTTAAAAGAGTACGATTATGAAAAACAGGAATATGTAAATCAAATTAAGTATTATATAGACGATTCATTAATATACTTTAATTATTCATATGAAAATGGTGAATTAAGCATTCCAAGAAAATATGAATTTCTAAGCAAAAATCAAATATTGCGTTTAGATTATATAGATATGTTTGGAAGCTACAACACAAGTGTTTATAAACGAATAAACTAATTAAAAATGAGGAAATTAAGCAGGATTTTATTTCTTTTTTGGATTATTACGCTTACATCTTTTAGTTGCAAAGAAGAAGATGCCCCACCTTGTGCTTGTGGAATTGAAAACCCTCAAGAAAACTTAGAGTGGTTAAACCATATTTTACAATTGAGTTTTTGTGCCGAAATTCATTCAATACAATTTCAGGGACAGGAGTATATTGGCATTTATGATTGTGATGATCCAGACACTTATGATTATGGATGTGTTTTTTATGATTGCAGTGGAAATCTATTTTGTCAATACATAGGATTTACAGGGCAATGGGATTGTTCAGATGAATTTAAGGAAGCAATTAAAAAGAAAGTACTTATTTACAAGCAAAAAACAAATACTTATTGGGACGAATAAATAATAATTCTAGGTAATATCTCATTAAAACTAAAACAATTTTTTACTTCGTTGAAATTTCTTACTAAACTGAAAAGCTAGGTATTGGCGGCCAATTTATAACAGCGGCTCTTATAGCATGCGGGGTGAAGGAATTCTCAAACATTTGTACTACTTTTATACATTATTAACGGCGGATTGGAAAGCAACACGGAAAACCCGCACGCTACAAAGCCGCAACCGTTACAAATAATGCGCCAAAAAAATCAGGAACCTTTATTATCGTTCTGATAATTTATTAATTATGGAAAGCGAGTTTTGGTTTGACAAATTAAGTTTATTCAATTCGTGGTGGTATGATAAGGTATTTTTTGAGATTGGTTCGGTAAGTAAGATAAAAAACAAATTTGTTTCCCCGCCCACTTTGCAGCTTTCAGCTGCATTTGGTAATTTAAATAAGAAATAAAAACACTTTTGCTCCGCTGCGCTGCGCAAAAAAAAATTTTATTTTATTTTTTATTTATATTTTTGCGTTCCTTATTAAAACTAATTATTAACCCTTTCATTTAGCATTTATGTTTATAAATATGAAAAAAATTTTATTCGTAAAAATTTTCTTAATCATAACTATTTCTTACAATTTTGGACAACAGAATTATTTATTTTCCGGATTAATACTTGATAGTTCAGATGAAACTCCTCTCCCATTTTGTAATGTTTATGTGGAAAATACAAGTGTTGGAACAATTTCTAACAACGAAGGTAAATTCAGAATAGCAATTCCTTTAAAAACATCTCAGAATTTATGTGTATCATTTATTGGATATAAAACTAAGAAAATTCCTATTGCGAATTTGAAAAATAATGATAATATTATTTACTTAGAAAAAGATCTAATAAACATAAATGAAGTTATTATAATACCTGATAGTACATTACTTGGGTTGTTAAGAAAAGCTTATAGAAGTATCGAAAAGAACTATCCAAATGAACCAACAAAATTGGTTGGATTTTACAGAGAAACTAAGCTAACTGATAAAGATGAAAATCTATATTTCTTAGAAGCCATATTAAATGTTTATAAAAAGTCTTATCAGGTAACAAATGACCAGGGACAAATTGAAGTAATTGAATCTCGCAAAAAAGTATTTCCTATTTCAAAAGATGTTAATAATGTACAATTCTATGCAGGAGCATTTATCCCTATAAGGGCTGATATTGTAAAAACTGAATACGAGTTTATAGATCCTAAGCATTTTAAAAAGTATTCTTATAGTTTATCAAATACTTTTAAACAAGATGACAGAATTATTTATGAAATTTCATTTGATACAAAGAATGATTCTTTAAAAGGAATATATAAAGGAAAGTTCTTTTTAGATAAAGAAAGTCTGGCATACATCAAGTGCGAAGGTACAAGCACAGAAAGAGGAATAAAAGAATATAATTCATCAAATTTTACTTCATACAAAGGAGTTGAAAGAAACTTCTTCGTGCAGTATTTCTTTTTTAATGGTAAGTGGCATTTAAAATATTGTAAATTATTTGGTAAAGGAATTAATACAAAATATGATAGTAAGCTAAAATATGTTGATGAATTTTTGACAACTGAAGTTTTAACAGATACAATTGAGCCTGTACCATATGAGAAAAGATTAGGTTATTATGATATTTTTCTTGATAAAGCACTACCTTATTCTGAAACTGACTGGAAAGATTATAATATAATAAAAGCCAGTGATGATTTACTTTTCTCAATTGACCAATCTAAAAAAGTATTTGAAGAAAATATTGTATTAAAAAAGGAAAATAAGATTATCACATTTATAAAACATTTCAGTTTTACCTATGGTTTAATTGTTTTTGAAAATAAAATCCCTGGTGGAGATTATCAAATTTTGCTTGATAATTCAACGCTAAATCAAAATCTAAAAACGAAAGAATATCTTATAGGCTTAGATGCAACCATAGCTTATAATTTCAATAAGAATCTTTCGATAAAATATTCAATTTGTAGTTCTCTAGATAAAAATATTCATTATGAAAGTAATGGTATTGGTATTGGTTATTTGAAAAACATTAAACCTAAGGGGAAACCATTATTATTAAAATTAGACTTATTTGGTTACTTGGATTATTATGGAATTGTATTTGATAAAGTATTAAAGAATATAGAATATAATAATGAATTTATTAGTAAATCCAAAATGGAAACTTCAATTGATAAAATTAGCTATGGAATTAAACCCCGATTAAGTTTGTCTTATCAAATTACTAAATTCACTAATCTTTACATTTATGCCTCTTACAATTTAAATCTTTCAGAAGAATATATAATTAAGTTCAAAGAAGAATCAGGGTTATTTAAAAAGACTTATAATGAGAATATTATTGACGGTACTGTGAATTATAATGGAACCGGTTTAAATGAAAGTAATATTGACATGAATCCTTTAATATTGGGGATTGGGTTTAATTTCGGTTTTAATTAGTAAAATTACAATCGCTAGTCAAAACAAATTTGTTATAGTATTTCATGGATAGTTATGTAAAGAAACTGACAAGCTTGGTTGCTAAAGCGCACAATTTGTAACAGCGGCTCTTATAGCATGCGGGGTGAAGGAATACTCAAACATTTTTACTATTTTTAAACTTTATTAACGGCGGATAGCTATGAAGGGCGAAAACCCGCACGCTACAAAGCCGCAACCGTTATGCATAATATTTATTTTACGCTATGAAATACAATGTATATTTTGAGACTGTCACTGGAACTTTCAATGTTTTATCAATTTCAAAAGACCAACTTGATGTAATTGTTAATGCTGTCTTGTCCTGAAATAGGTTGACACTTTAATTGACAAATTAAAGTGCAATCGTATGAAGAAAAAAAACTCAACTGACAAAGAAATTTACAGTCATGCTTTCAAGCTTCAAATTATCGAAGAAATT
>Ga0209417_1003466_pt1 | contig 21051 bp, 17 predicted proteins | sample RifGroF2_FD_184002 | JGI IMG/M metagenome (GOLD analysis project Ga0209417, IMG submission 184002) | Groundwater microbial communities from Rifle, Colorado, USA - Groundwater F2 (SPAdes) (version 2) | ecosystem: Environmental > Aquatic > Deep subsurface > Groundwater | place: Rifle, Colorado... | reverse complement strand
GAGGTGAAAAAATTGTTGGAGGTGTAAGATCGCTGCCTGAGATAGGAGCCCCTATTGCAGTCTGTACAGCAAGATTTGCTGCACGAGTTGGATGAGAATCCCAAATGCCATCAATCGATCCGTCCCAATACCAATAATCGCTTGCTTCGCCAACAAGTAAATATTTCCATGCTTGGATTGTTGCAGCATCATTTGCATTAATTTGATTTGCAGTCTCTACATAATTTTTTGCTGCGGTGATAACGCCCCAACTGTTACGATCAGGACTATAACCATCACTTCCAGGATCGCCAAGCCATTTCTTAAATTCGGGATCTCCGTTATCGGCGCCGCTCCAGCTTCCATCTTCAACATGAATAATATCGTCTTGATTTGGAGGATACATCCCTAAATAATCTTGAACTGTTGTGCAGACAAATCTTTGCGGATTAGCTTTCAACCAATGCTTTAAATTTTGAAAGTTAGAACCATAATAAGCAGAACTTCCGCCACCGTAATTATCACCATCGTGATGAAGTACAAGTAAAATTGGATGCTGCGGATCGGTATTGCTGCTTTCAAATTGACTCATCACGTTTTCATAATTTAAAGCGCCGAAACCACCGCGTCCATCTTCATTTCCTAAATATCTGTCCGCCGGAATCGCGATCATTTTTTTCTTCTCACCCGTTTCCGGATTCACATTTTCGACATAGTGTGGTTGACGAGCCCACTTTGCGGAAACTTTTGTCCCTGCCCAAACACCGGTTAGTTGTATCCAGTCATTTGGATTTTCACCTTGGAGATCGGCTTTGTTCGGTTCGTAAAGGTTTCCCCCTTTATCAAAAGGGTAATCTTTTGCCGCTCTTTCAAAATGAATATTATCTACCAGAGCCCACTCAATTCCTTCATCAACTAAAGCGGGGATCATTCTGTCTGAAAAAGCATTTTCCGGCGGAAAAATTCCTTTTGAATATGTACCGGGAAAGTTTTGCGTAAATATCTCTTTATGCATTTGGATCTGTTTACGGATATCTTGATAATCAATTAATCCCATCAACGGATGAAAATAGCCAAAACCGACCATATCGATGCGTGGATTACCGAGTGATGTTTTCTGATTTTTAATGCTATTCCAGTTGCTTTTCCAATTCTGAAAATTATTATTCCCATTCGCCTCAAGATTATTTAAGTTTTCAATTAAAGAGCCGGTAAAGCTAACTTGAGCGCCAAAATTTTGAAGCCCGGCAGAAATTCCCTTTTGCACTGCGTCTTTGGGCCATGAATTATAAGGTCCAAGCCGCTCATTGTGAATATCGAACACAGAATAAGGATATCTTCCTTGAGCTTGTGTTGTAACAATAGATTCATAAGGCCAGTAGATTGGTTGGTGCATGTGCCAGAGAAAAGCGATGTAAATAGGAGGATTGTTTTTCCCGGATTGTTGAGATTGCGCAAAAAGAAGTGATGGAACAACGAACGCAAAGAATAATAATTTTTTCATTTTCTTATATGATAGATTCAATTTTTTGTTATTTTTACCTCACCAAAATATAATTACTAAATTCATAATCAAACAAATGTTCGAGGGATAAATGCTTGCAATAGTTAAACGTGAAGACTTAACCCATGAAATTTTAATTGAGAACAATGAAATAAGTGAACTTAGAACTCTTAAATTACCCGAGAATTGGTGGCATTCTACCATCTCGCACGATCTGGAAAAAGCTAAACATACACTTAGACTCATCAAATTTAACGATAACGCAAAAAGAAGAAATTCATTGCCTTCTTTGCCTAAGAGTGACCATTGGGATGTTAAAAGGGGCGATTATAGAGTAAAAGAAGATCGCACAAAACCTGTTTACTTTAATTCCGAATACAAGAAAGTATTTGCTTTTGCTCATTTCAGCATTACTATAATAATTACGATCGCAACCGTAGTTTTAATCCTTTCACAGATAGCAAAAGTATAAAATGATCTTTCCAAAGGGAATCTATTATAGAACTCTCATATTTATATTTTTTTTGGTAGAATTTTCTCCCCAGATTATTTCACAAACGAAATTTGAATTTCTCCCCGATGGTTTAAACTTTCTTCCCCTTCGTGCAAACAATCAAGAAGCAAAAATTGGCGTGCTTTATTACCCGGAGAATGCAAATTTAAAAGTTGATATTGGCAATACTATGGATTTGCTTTCTTTCCAATTCCCGGAAAGCAAAAGTAAATTGAATTTCGGAATTGAATTTATGGCGTATGCTTCTGTAATCGGTTATGAACAACTTCGTTTGCAGATTGACGCTGTTGATGGTTTCTTTGGCGGCAACGCAACTTACACACAACCGCTTGATGATAACCTTCTTTCCTTTCGATTTCGTTTTATACACAACAGCGCTCATTTAGTTGATGGAAATTATTGGGTGCATCCGTATCCTAGAGATTGGACAAAACCTGGCGGACCGATAGCTTTTACACGAGATTTTGCCGAACTTATTGCAGCGAACAACATTCACCTGCCGAATTATGATTTGAGATATTACGGCGGAGCTGCGTTTTCTCTTCGCATTCGTCCATCGACACTAAAGAGATTTTCTGCACTTGCCGGTTTTGAAATACATAGCGACAAGATAATCGGGAGACTATTTGATAAACCGGTGAATATTTTTCTCGCTCATAATATTAACTATGCGGGACTTCCGGATTACACCTTCACAAATCAATCTCAACTTGGTATCAAATTCGGTAATTGGGAATCGAAAGGAATATTATTCTACTTTTCATTTTATTCCGGGAACAATATGTTCAGCGAATATTTTGATGAAAGAATAGATAAGGTTGCTTTTGGTTTCGCCGTCGATTTTCCTTAGCTCTTTTCCTCTAAAGTACTTCCTCAATATTTGCCGTTCATCAATTTAGTAATATAGATTTAGACAAAACCGTTATTTTTACATAAGAGTTTTCGATTAGAAATTTCTAAATGAAAGAATTGCGGATGCAAAAAGTAATTGAAGTTCAAAATCTTACAAAAAAATTTAAGGACCTGACCGCTGTAAACGATCTGGCATTGAATGTTTACCGTGGAGACATCTTCGGTTTTCTTGGTCCCAATGGCGCGGGGAAAAGCACAACCATTAGAATGTTGACGACGCTCATCAATCCTACTTCCGGGACAATAAAAATTTTTGATAAACCTCTGAAGCAAAAGAGAAATGAAATCTTAAGAAAAGTAGGCGCGATTGTGGAGAAGCCCGATTTCTACGGTTATTTATCGGCTTATAAAAATTTGGAAATACTCGGACAAATATCCGGCTGCGACACTTCAAATAAAAGAATTATGGAAATACTTGAAACCGTTGGACTTGAGAAGCGCGCAAAAAGCAAAGTAAAAACTTTTTCTCACGGAATGAAACAGCGGCTCGGATTAGGGCAAGCTCTTCTCCATGATCCCGATTTAATTATTCTTGATGAACCAACCACCGGACTTGATCCTCAAGGAATGAAAGAGATTCGCGAACTTATCATCCATCTTGCCAAAGAAAAACAAAAAACTATTTTCCTTTCGTCACACATACTGGCTGAAGTAGAACTTGTCGCCAACCGGATGATAATTATCAATAAAGGAACTACAGTTGTTGAAGGAACAGTCCAAGACTTGCTGAATGCTACAAATTTAAAAGTTACTTTTGAAATAGATGAAATTGAAAGTGCAAAAAATCTTCTTGCAGAAACGCAGTGGCAGAAAAAAATAGAATCGTTCGGCGATTATCAAATCCTTTTTTTACTTGAAAAAGAAGAGATCGCTCCGTTAAATAAATATTTAGTTGAAAAGGGAATTGGAGTTCATTCAATTGTTCCCAAACGTTCGCTCGAAGAATATTTTTTACATTTGATAGAGAAGGAAGCCTGATGTATACGCTCGTTAAGTCCGATTTGTATAAGATTTTCCGCAAATGGAGAACGTACATTGGTTTCGCAGCGATAGGCGTTTTAGTTCCGGTCATCCAAACGGCAATGTATTTTCAAGGGGCGCATTTTCTTGAATTTATGACACGTAGTTTTAGAGATAGTTTTGTTTTTGTCGGAAATCTGCTCAACGGCTATTTGATCGCGTACTTTATTCTCGGCAGTTTAACCATTCACATTCCCTTTTTAATCGCGCTGGTTGCCGGTGATCTGCTTGCCGGTGAAGCGACTGCGGGAACGTATCGCATGCTTATTACACGTCCGGTTTCGAGGCTAAAGTTAGTCTCCGCAAAATTTATCGCCGGATTGATTTACACAAATCTTCTTGTACTCTGGCTGGCGATAATAAGTTTGGGATTGGGACTTATCATTTTTGGTGTTGGTGAATTGATCGTTATAAAAGATGTGATAATAATTTTTGCGCAGAATGATATTCTCTGGCGGTTTATGTTTGCATACGCTTTCGCTGCGTTAAGTATGAGCGTTGTAATGGCGCTCGGATTTCTCTTCTCCTCTTTGGTAGAAAATGCGATTGGACCAATTGTTACAACGATGACGGTGATCATCATCTTCACTATCTTTTCCGCCATCAACATCGATTTTTTTAGAATGATCAAGCCTTATCTGTTCACAAATTACATGTCAACCTGGCGTTTGATTTTCGATGATCCGATTGACTACAATGAAATTATTAAAAATTGTCTGGTACTCACCGGACATATAATCGGGTTTTTCGGAATAGCTCTTTTCATCTTTAAAAGAAAAGATATTCTCACATAACGATTTTGGAATTTATTGGAGTTAACATGAAATATTTATTAGCGCTGTTACTGTTCGTTCAATTTGGTTTTGCCCAAACAAAGGATGGACAGGACATTATCGACAAAGTGAAGAAGAAATTCAGCGAGGTGAAAGACTATCAAGTTGACGTTAAGATAGTGGTCGACGTTAATTTTTTAAAAGTTCCCGCAACGGAGGCAAAAATATTTTTCAAGCAGCCCGACAAAGTAAAGATCAAATCTCAAGGTTTTGTTTTGCTGCCTAAAGAGGGTTTAAACTTTTCTCCCCATTCATTATTTCAGAAAGCCTATACAAGTTTTTATGAAAGAGATGAATTGGTGGACGGAATAAAGTGTGCGGTTGTTAAAGTTATTCCTTTGGGAGAGGTGAGCGAAGTGATCCTTTCAACAATTTGGGTTGATAAGCAGAAATTTGTGATAAAAAAAGTTGAATCAACTACAAAGATGAATGGAACTTTTACGATCGATTTTGATTATGCGGCAGATGGAAATCATCCCCTGCCTACGCAAATGCTTTTTAGTTTTGATGTGAGCAAAATGAATATGCCGCTGCAAATGGGCGCAGAAAATCAAGACGATCCCGACGAGCCAAAGCGAAAAAAAACAAAACTTACAAAAGGTACGGTTAAAGTGAGCTATAAAAATTATCAAATCAATTTAGGGATCGATGATTCCATATTTGAAGAAAAAAAGGAGAAGAAATGAAAAAATTAGTAATTGGTTTAGTATGCTTAACCGCGTTCGGATTTATACTCAATCTTTCTGAAGAAATGACTATCGAACCGGTTTGGACAAAAATTGCCGCAGAACAAAATTTCCCCGAAGGTCCCGCATGGGATGGAAGTGGAAATCTTTATAGCTCGAGTTGCTACGGAAGATGGATTACCAAAGTTAGCAATGGTAACGCGGAAATCTTTCTTGCTAAATCAGAAGAACCGTTAACAATCAGCCAGACAAACGGTTTAACGGTTGGGAGCGATGGAAATATTTACGCTTGTGATTACGGGATCGGAGCGATCTTAAAAATTTCTCCAGAAGGAAAGAGCGAAGTTTATGCTTCCGGTTTTGGGAAAAAGAAATTTAACCGTCCAAACGATTTAGCTTTTGACAATAAAGGAAATCTCTACTTCACCGATCCGAAAAGTTACAGTAAAGATACGCTTGATGGAAGAGTATTCATGGTAAAAAAAGATACACGAGAAGTTGTTTTAGTTGCTCGAGACTTAGCTTTCCCGAACGGGATTGCTTTTTCAAAAGATTTTAAATCCATTTTTGTTTGCGAATCAGCTAAGAGCAGAATATTAAAATATAATGTTGCAAAAGATGGAGTATTTGAAAAACAAACTACCTTTGTTGAATTACCCGGCGGCGATCCGGATGGAATTGCATTTGACAAAAATGGAAATTTGTATGCAGCTCATTTTGGCGGCGGAGCAATTTATGTTATTGAACAAACCGGGAAAATTTTATACAAAATTAAGACACCCGGTTTGAAACCAAGCAACATAGAATTTGGCGGAAGTGATTACAAAACGTTATTCCTAACCGAAGATGAAACCAATGCCGTCTATGAGACTAAAATGAGAGTTGAGGGATTGAGACTTATCCGATAATTCTAATTATTTAGTTATTCAATTTTGGTCGCTAAAGGAATAATGAACATCGAATAAAAAATATTGAATGGCAAAGGAGAAAATATCTGATCTCATAGTTCTTAATCTAAATTATAAAAACTGTAGTCGATTCTCGGATCGACTACTTTAAAAATATCTGGACTCAACATCAACCATCGCAACTCATCCAGCAACCGTGTTAAAAGGGTTTTCCATTCTCCCTCATTCTCTTTAACTTTGAAGCAAAAAAAAGATATTTTATATGAAACTTGCGCTCTTCCAGATTGATCCGGTGATAGGGGATATTAAAGCGAATAAAGAAAAAATAATTAATGGATACCGCAAAGCTGTTGAGGATAAAGCTGATCTGGTGATCTTCCCGGAACTTGCACTGCTGGGTTATCCTTCTCTTGACTTGGTCGAAAAGAAAGAATTCCGCGATGCGATTAATTCCGCGGCACATGAAATAGCCGTGCAGACAAATTCTGTCGGACTTTTATTTGGTTCACTCACCGAGGAAGATGATGTAGTTGGAACAAATCTTTTTAATTCCGCGCTCCTTTGTTACGATGGCAAAATACAATTCATTCAGCATAAAACATTAATACCCAATTACGATGTATTTGATGAGATGCGTTACTTTGAATCGGCGCGCGATGTATTTGTGCATGAGTTCAAAGGAGAGAAGCTCGGCATTTCTATTTGCGAAGATATTTGGAATGACAAGGACTACTGGAAGAAGCGCCTCTACTCCAACGATCCCGTTGAAAGATTGATTGATAAGAAAGCGACATTTTTAATTAACATTTCGGCGAGCCCTTATTCTTATGGAAAAAGATTGGCACGGTTGGAAATGCTTTCGACTCTTTCAAAAAAAGATAAAATAGGCTTAGCGTATGTTTGTAACGTTGGGGCGCAAACCGATTTAATCTTCGACGGCGCTTCCATGTGTTTTGATAATGCGGGAAATCTGATTCAGCTCGGAAAGAATTTTGATGAAGATTACATTCTTTACGATACGGATAAAAAATATGAATCGATAACTAACGTTGAACGATCTTTTGAAGAAGAAATCCATGACGCGCTTATTTACGGTATAAAAGAATATTGCAAAAAATTGAATTTTGAAAAAGTGCTTGTCGGATTAAGCGGCGGTCTTGATTCTGCGATCGTTACCTATCTTGCCGTTCAAGCGTTGGGGAATGAGCATGTTCACGTGGTTATGCTGCCGTCAAAATATTCTTCAAAAGGAAGCGTAAAAGATTCTAAGAAACTTATTTCAAATCTCGGCATCTCATCAAACAAAATTTCTATTCAACCGGTAGTAGATAAAACATTGGAATTGCTTCATCCTATCTTCGGGAATTTCCCGGAAGATATAACTGAAGAAAATTTGCAATCACGTACTCGCGGACTTTTACTGATGGCTCTTTCAAATAAATTTAAATATCTTTTACTCTCAACGGGTAATAAGTCTGAAATGGCAGTTGGTTACGCAACTTTATATGGCGATATGTGCGGCGGGCTTGCGGTTATTGCGGATGTTTATAAATCCGATCTTTACCGGGTTGCAAAATTTATAAATCGAAATGAAGAAATTATTCCCGAGGAAATATTAACTAAAGCTCCTTCGGCAGAATTAAGACCGGATCAAACAGATCAGGATTCACTTCCGCCGTATGAATTGTTGGATGAAATTTTACGAATGTACTTAGAAGAAAATAAAGAGATTGACGAGATAAGTAATGTTTTGGGAGACCGCGAGGTTGTAACAAAAGTTCTTCGACTGGTTGATCTTAATGAATTTAAACGGAAGCAGGCAGCCCCCGCGTTGCGTGTATCAAACAAAGCTTTCGGGTACGGCAGACGTTTCCCGATCGTTCAAGGATGGAGAAAGTAAACAGTGGAAAGTAGAAAGTATAAAGTGGAAAGCGAATGGTCATTGGTCAAAGGTCATTGGTCAAATATTAAAAATCAAAAGTCAAAAGTCAAAGGTATCAAGTCAAGATTGTTTCTATTGCTGATTGCCTACTGCTTATTGCCGACTGCTTCCTTTGCACAATTCGGCGGGGAACAGGCTCACATAAAAGCATCGTTGGTAAACAAGGATACAATCCATCCCGGCAGTGAAGTTAATGTAAATGTAAAGGTTTCCGTCAATCCCGGCTGGCATATCAACTCAAACAAACCGAATGAAGATTTTCTTATCCCCTCAAAGTTAACTGCTGTATCATCTGAGAAAATTTCTTTTAGAAGTGTTGTCTATCCAAAAGGGAAAGAGATAAAATTTGATTTTAGTGAAAAACTTCTTTCTGTTTATGAAAATGAATTTGAATTAACCGCTGCTCTAAAAATTCCCGCTGAGCTTTCGGAAGGAAAACATAAAGTTGCTGTTACGTTAGAATATCAAGCTTGTAATAATCAAACTTGTATGCCGCCAAATAATGCAATAGACACACTGACAATTTCCGTATCTGGAAAAGCTGTTACTTTAGTTGTGGATACTACCGAAACATCAGCTAAGACTGAACTTACTTCGTTCGAAACTCCGAAAGGAATGAACACACAAAATGACGATTCAATTTTCTCAACGCTTGATAAGAGCGGGTTACTGCTAAGTTTAATTTTTGTTTTTCTCGGCGGACTTGCGCTTAATCTTACTCCATGCGTTTATCCTCTCATTCCAATTACGGTTGGATATTTTGGCGGGCAAGCGGAAGGGAAAACGAGCAAACTTGTTATGATGGGTTTGCTTTATGTGCTGGGAATGGCTTTAACTTATTCTGTAATTGGAGTTGTTACAGCGTTAAGCGGCGCGGTGTTCGGCGCACTTCTGCAAAATACTTTTGTTATTCTTTTTATCGCGCTCATCTTTATTGTTCTTTCGTTAAGCATGTTCGGTATGTATGAGTTTCAACTCCCTAATTGGTTGGTGATGAAAGCCGGCGGAGCGAAAGGAGGATTGTTCGGCGCTTTCTTTATGGGCTTAACAATGGGAATTGTCGCCGCGCCTTGTATCGGACCTTTTGTGCTTGGATTAGTTACTTACGTTGCGGCAAAAGCAGACGTCTTTACCGGATTTATTCTTTTCTTCGTCCTTGCACTGGGGCTGGGACTTCCGTACTTCCTTCTTGCAATCTTTTCCGGCAAAATAAAACAACTGCCTAAAGCCGGGGAATGGATGGAAGCAGTCAAACATATTTTTGGATGGCTTTTGCTTGGAATGGCTGCTTATTTTGTTTCGCCTATTCTTCCAAAAGAAGTTGCTCATTATCTTCTTCCCCTCTTTGGAATAATCGCCTCGCTTTATCTTTTATTTATTGATAAGTTGGCGAACAATTTACTGGGATTCAGAATTTTCAAAACACTTTTTGCGCTTGTCATTTTTGCGCTTTCTGTTTTCACATTAATTCCTTCTGAAAAGAAATCGATCGAATGGCAGAAGTTCACGGAAGAGAAGATCGTATCGGCAAAGGCAGAAGGGAAGCCGGTCATTATAGATTTTTATGCTGATTGGTGTATCCCTTGTAAAGAACTTGATGCTGTTACTTTTTCTAATACAAAAGTGATAGAAGAATCAAAACGATTTAGAGGATTAAAAGCTGATATGACGAAATCCGTTTCTCCGGAAGTTGACGCTTTGCGGACAAAGTTTAAGATCATCGGAGTTCCTACAATTATACTTATTGATTCAAAGGGGAATGAAGTCCATCGTTTTACAGGATTTATTAATGCGAATGTTTTTTTAGAGAGTCTTAAGGAAGTTAAGTAGAAGGGAAGACGAGGAGGTTGAATTGTGGAAGCGTTGAATGGGTGACTTTTGAAATATTTAAGTAGTAAAATATGATGAGCAGAATGGGAAGAATATTAAACTGTTAAAAACGAATAACTGAATGGATGAATGAAAATGAATGGATGAATGTCTTTTATTCAGTATTGTAGTCATTCAATACTTACTTAATAACTCTTTGGTTCTGGTTTACCACGTAATGAATTAGCGCTGCAATCTTTCTGCAACAAAACCGGTTCGATATGAATCAGTAGAACAATTTAGAGAATCACTTAACATTTAAATTATTTTTTTTCAAAACACCTATTGATCGGATTTACTTTGAAAAAAACTTTCCTCCTCCTTATGTGCCTTTTAAGCACAACTTTTGCTCAGAAATATGAGATCACCGGGTCTATCCTCGATGGAGAAACCAACAAACCTCTCGGTTATGCAAGTATCCGCATTGACGAAACAACAAACGGAACCACCTCCAATTTTGATGGACTATTCATCTTAAAATTAAATGCAGGGAATTATAAATTAATTTTTTCTTACGTTGGTTATAAAACCGATACCATTTCCGTTTCTCTCCCCGGAACAAAAAACATAAAAGTAAATTTACAACCCGAAGCGTTGAAATTCGGGGAGGTGGTTGTGTCAGCGAGTGAGAATATCGCTTATAGAGTGATCCGTGAAGCGATCAAAAGGAAAAAAGAGAATAGAAAAGGTTTAGTAAATTTTGAATACAACGCCTATGCAAAAAAAATAATGAAATCTGCGGGAGAAGTTGCGGCGATTGAGGAAACTTTTGTTAAGGGATATAACAAGATTGGTTCATGGGAAAAGGAGTTTATTTTATCCACCCATAAAACGGAGAATCAAAAGAAGGAAACTCATTCGATGGATTTTAATATTTCGGATAGTTATTACATCGATTTTTCCAAAGACACGTTAACGTTGATCCTAAACAAAATTTATCTGCCCCTTGCCGATAATGCATTTGATTATTATGATTATAAATTGATCGATATATCGGAATCTGCATCCGGGGATGTTTACCGCATAAAAGTAATTCCCCGTTCGAGTATTCAACCTTTACTTAAGGGAGAAATTACCATTGAGAGCGGAATGTATGCGGTGAACAGCGTTAACCTTGAGATAAATGAAGGAGTGCGGTTTCCTTTTGTGAATGATCTTTCCGTAAAATTTGTTCAGCAATTTGGAAAGTACAACGGTTACTGGTTCCCTAATTACATTGAAACCAAATCGGGATTTGAGTTTAGTTTTCAAGGACTGCTCGCATTAGATAAAATGCAGTGGGAAGAGGTAAGCAGCATTACGGAATACAAAATTAACGGTTCAATTCCGGACTCAATAGAACAAGCGGTGCATTCAAAGTATGGCGGTTTTACCCCGGACACATCGGGCAAAGGCGCAAAGCCGTATGAACTATCTCGGGAGGAAATTAAAGCACTGCAACCCATTCCCTTAACTAAAAGTGAAACTGAAGCTTATGCAACTTTGGACAGCACCAAAACTTTGGAGAAGATAATCAAAATAAAGGGGGCGCTTTCATCACTCATTCCGGATGAAGACGGGGATACTACTAAAAGTATTTTATCATCTGTATCCGGATTTGTATTTAAGCATATCACGTTTGGGAATAACCGTGTTACGGGAATATTGCTGGGACCGAAAATCAATACATCTTTTTTCCAAAAAATTCTTTCGATCGATCTTTCCGGCGGTTATACTTTCCGAAGGGAAAAAGTCGAAGGTGAATTGTCGCTTCGTTTTGAGCCAAAAGATTTTTACATCAGCGCATTTGAAGTTAGTGTTTTTAATAAATCAAAACAGTGGGATGAATATACACCTTACCCGGATATTCTAAACGGAATAGCCGTAACTTTCGGTTTCAATGATCATTTCAATTATTATTTAGCCCAAGGAATACGTTTAGGGATGACGAAAAATTTCAGTAAAGGGTTTTCTGCTCGATTTGATTTTGTTTCGGAGAAAGAATATTCTCTGTCTGCGATGAAGTATCAAAGTATTTTTAAAGTGAACAGGATTCAAGAAGAAAATCCGAAAATAGTTGAAGGGAGCGACAGGAAAGTTTCGTTAGAAGTACTTTTGGGAAAGGACCCGATGGAGATTCAATTTATACCGGAAAATGGAATTCGCGCTAAGGTAGATTTTTCAAATCCGGGATTTGCAAGTGATTTTAACTATAAAAGATTCAGGATTACGGGATTGTTTAAAACTAAAACCTTTTATAAGGAATTGTTTATTGCTCCTTATTTAGAAATGATTGTTGACGCAGGAATTATTACAGGAAAATATGGACCGCAGCATTTATTTAACCCGAATACGGCGTTGGATTTCTTTTCACCGCCAGGAGCGTTTAAAGGATTAAAACCCTATTACTATACCGGGAATGAAATGGCAGCAGTACACTTTGAGCATAACTGGCGTTCAATTCCATTTCAGGCGCTTGGGTTGAATTTTATTTCTAATCTGTATCTCGATTTTATTACCGGCGGCAGCGTGTTAAATACTTGGAACCGTTCCGGCAATTTGCCCGGGAGTTCAATAAATAAACCTTATTGGGAAATGTATGCGGGGATATCAAGAATATTCGGACTAATTAGAATTGACGTGAGTTATAATGCCTTTAAGGATATTTCTGTTACTTCTGCAATTGGTGTTGTGTTATAACTATTTTTTAATGTAGAATATTATTCAGATGAATATTTATATTTCATAAAAGATATTTGACATTTATTTGCAATGCCGGAGTGTTGAACTGAATTAAAGTTGTAGTATTTATTCTTTTCCGTTTAAAAGGTAAAAGGTGTAGTATGAAACAAATAATCCCGATGTTGTTAGCGCTTCTCCTTTTTTCGTGTAAGGATTCGAGTGTAAACGATCAAATCCCAAATGGCAGCAGTATAATCTTTGAAGTTGAATATGTGAATTACGCATGGGGAATAAATTATCAAGGAGTAATGATCGATAAGGACGGTAAAGAATATTCGTACAATCCCGCAAAAGACAGCACCCCATACTTATACCATTCTGACGGTCTCTATACAGAACGTGAACTCCAATCAAAATACGGACATGCTAAAACTTACATTAAAACAATCCATAGCGATAGTCTAAACTGGAGCCACAATCTTGCCAACCAGGTAACAACTTCAGCCTATTCAGACACTACACAAGAAGGGGCTGATATGGGAGAACTAACGTATTCCGTCTATCTTTTTCGTCCGCAGGTTAATCAGTATCAACAAATTATTTTAAAGGTGGAAGGGGATTATGCATTTTATAACAAATCGCAAAGAGCTATTACTTTAGCTGCATGGTTAAAACCACATTAGCGGGCGGTGTTATATTTTATTCCGATGAGGGGAAAGAGGCTGTAGGGTTAAACACAATCAAATTATAATATTAGAATGATTGAATGTTTGGATGGTTGAATGAAAAACATTCATTCATGCATCCATGCATTCTTAGCGCGGCGAAGCCGCCAACCAATACTTTTTTGATCTCAGAACAAGGATTAACGATTTTTGATTTTAGAAGTTGAAAAAATCAAAAATCGCAGTTCGTTAATCCTTGTTCGTAAATCATGTCCAAAAAAACAAGAATTTAACTGAGGATAATATGCATGCATGCATCTATTCATCTGCATTCATCCTTTCATCCATTCATGCATTCATTCATCCATCCATTCATCCATGTTCTTTTAAGGTGAAGAAAAATTAGTTTTGTTTTTTTGAAACATTCTTTTATTTTTGTTTCCAACAACCGCATTTAAACGAAAGTTTAGAAGGCGGGGTTAAAACTAAAATGGTTTTCATTCAACATTACGGAGGTTCTGTTTAATGTACATACACCTAAAAATTACCAACTGTAAGAACAAATACAGTTAAGTAGAGAACTAATTGCTTAAGCCGAAACACCCGCAACAATGCGCTTACAGTAAGGGGCAGTTAGTTCTTAACCCAAGCCAAATAAATCAAAATAAATTTTTAAATCTCGTTACACAAACGTTTCAATTACGTCTTGATCGTAATCTTAATCTTTTTCTTAATCTATACCTAGATGTAAAAAAAAGATTAAGATTAGGAATATGATTATGATTAAGAGAATTTTTTATTAGCAAATAAATGAAGATAGGCTGCTTGCAATCTTCCTCTTGTTTGGAGATAACTCCGACGAGTACGAACAGCTTGGCGGCATACGCAAGTCCGACCGTAAGAAACCGGTAAGGAAACCGAAAACAAAATAGTTGCCACGCCCCTTGGCAACACCTTCCCTAAAAGGATGATGGACGCAATTCCCACGTCTATCATTCTTGGGGGAAGATAACCGGAAGGACGGAATTGAGTTTAGTTACTATACCATAAAGTACTTATTTTTCAATTGTGTATTTAGAAAAGAAAAATAAAAGAATTGGAATGATAAGATGCAGCACATGCATTAACACATTCCTTAATTAACTTAACGCAAAAGTATATTTAATAGTTAGCCTGTTGAAGAAATGAACAAAATAAATAAAAACTTATTGATTCAAGCGACTTTTTACTATTTGAGTTTATTGGTGGTAATGTGGAGCATTCTTTTTATAAATATCTATTTCTTTAATGGTGGTGATAATTATAAATGGAATGGGAAATCTGGTGATTTTATTATGGGTATGTTCTTCTCTTTTCCCATAATTACAAGTTATTCAATAGGCAATTATTTTTCCCTTCTTCTATTTCACAATTGGATTTTAGATTTGACCAAATTCAAAATATTTATGTTAGAAACAATCATTACAATTGTTTTTGTTGTAATTTCTACAAAAACGGAAATATTCAATGATTCATTTATTGATAGAAACGGGATATTGTTTTTAATTGCAAGTGGTGTAGTTAACATTTGCATCATTGGTCTTTTTGTAGCATCAATAATTATATTTGCCTATAAAATAATAACGAACGGACTTACTTCATTAAAAATAAAGAGCCGAGAGAAAAATAAATGTCGCTGATATTACGTTACTGTGGATGTTGAGATAAAATGTAATTGTAAATATTTAATAATTAATACGGCAGTGTTGGGTTTTAACTTAACACGCCGTTATATAGTAGGTAATAAAATGAGAAATCATATATCATTCGTTTCAATAGTTATCTTAGTTTTTTTTATTCAAAGCTGTTATACAATTATTAAAAAAGAGAATGTTGATAGTGATTTTCATAAAACCAATTCCCAATTCCCCCAAAATTCAATATTAAATCCTGAATTAGTAGGTGTTTGGATTAATAAAAAATTATGGATGGATTATGGTGACCAAATTAGAAGATTAGAAATAAAAAATAATGGAAATATAATTTACATTCCCAATTCGGAGAGAAGTAGTAGCCATATATATTTTGGTAGTTATAGAATTCAATCCGATACATTAATTATAAAATTCAATGAGAAAAATAATTCTGAATGGATGAATTATAAATTGAGCACTTATACTTTAGCTATCAAAAATTTTTTAGAAGGTGAAGGGACAAATGATAATTTAATCAATGATTGCTACAACTGCATTACATCTTGGGAAAAAATACAGTGACGATATTGGTTGGTATGACATTCTAAATAAGTAAAGAATCCCGCTAGATTTATCAGCCTTTGGTTTAAGCGGATAAACGAGAGAAAAATAAATATAGCTGACAATGTGGTGTAATTAATTTGCATTGCGAGTAATAAGATCAGAATAAAATATGGAGCGCCTAAGGCGCTCTGGTTAGGTAGGGAGCTTGTTTCTACAAATATTTAACTCCTAACGGAGTTAAGAAAACTTTGCGCTTGTAAAACAATATAGATGTTTATTATTTGTAGAAAAGAATTAAACCGGTAAAAGATGATCCTCGTAGAGCCTGCCCGGCTCAGACGGGGATCAATAAAAAGAGTATCAAAAGGGGAATAATTAAATAATTAATACGGCAGTGTTGGGTTTTGCATCACACGCCTTTAAGTTTCATAAACAAACACTCAATACTATCAATGATAATATATATCTTCTCGTTTCTTCTTTTTACTTACGTTTCGACAGCTCAAACAGAACTAACTACGTTGGAAAGTAAAATAATGCCTTCTGATACGGCGCTCTATGATAAATATGGTATGAGTTATAAAATAAGTCAGCCGCTAAAATATGGAATATTACATGCCAGTACCGGAGCAGCAGCGGCATTTAGTTTGTATTCAGTGTTATGGGTGAAAGGAGATTTTCAAGATGAAATGGGAATAGGATTTATGTTTATGCCGATCGTTGGCGGATCTCTTGGACTTCTTTCCGGTTCAATATACGGCTTATTCAAAGGGATGAACGACGAAGATTTGAAAAGAGACGATTTGTCATTCTACCACAAATCAGGTACATATTTGTATTTATACGGAACGGGTTTTAGTAATGCGGATAATAAATTTTCAATTAAAATTGATTTCCCTTTATGCAGGCAAACTGAAAAATTATATTTCCCAAATGTTCTTGCAGTTACTGTTGAATATGTAAAATGGAATGGCGATATACACATGGCAGATGAATTTAAGTACGGTATTGATGGCAAATATTATTATTCAAATAGTGCTTTCTTTAATTCTTTTTACGGATTTGGTTTCGGTTTAACGAACGGCAAATATTGGAACAGTGACGATCAATCGTACAACCGGTTAACACATAATTTTAGCTATGTTTTTCTAAATGCTTATGTTGGTTGCGGAATAAATGTATTCGATTTATTCCATATCAATTCAGCAATTGTATATGAACCGCTAAATTCCAGACCGGTTATCAATCCAGGCTGGGTGGGGGCAAAAGAATTATTTATGCTAAAATTATCTTTTGGTCCGGTAAGTAACTAACACAAAGCTTAACGTTTTAAATCTGTCAGAAGCGGACAGGTAAGTGTGTAAGGAATTGGAATTGCTAGCAATGTATTTAACTACAATATTAGAAATCTTAGTAGGCGATGTGATCAAACAATTCAATAACGTAATAGAACGTCATTTTAAGTAACAAAATAAACACAATAATATAAAGGGTTGGTTTTATGAAGAACTATTTTTTATTAGCTCTATTGGTCTTTTTATCTCTCAGTTGTAATAAAAATTTAGTTGGTCCGGTTGAAGATATTCCGGGAAGCAGTAATTATGAGTGGACTATCGACACGACTAATGTAACCTATGATCATTCTCTCTATAGACTTTATGCAAGTTCTGCTGATGATGCGTGGGCTTGTGGTTATGGAGAGGTCTGGCACTACAATAATGGGAAATGGTCAAAGGATCAATCAGTCACCGGATATTCATATGACGTTCTTGGTGGTGTAGATAAAGAGAATGTTTGGATGGCAGCAAACGGAAATTATTACGGTGTCGATATGTTCAAATATAATGGAAGTAAATGGAGTAAGTTTGGACATTATGAATATAAGAAAGTTGAGAGTTATGCTTATCTAAATGATGTTTGGGGAGACTCACCCAATAATATTTATGGTGTCGGAGTAGCTTTCACAAGATCCTTTGGCGGGAATATTGGTTTTATTTTGAGCTATGATGGGACGGAGTGGAAAACTTTAGACCTACCTACAGACGGGTTTAACTTTTACGGCATTAGAAGAGATACAAAAGGAAACGGCAAATATTATATTTATGGTGAACAAGTTTTAATAGACACAACAACGAATCCTGTCTCGGTAACTAACAACGGATATAAAATACTTGAATTTAATGGTTATAGTTTAAAAGAAATTTTCGCTACGAAATCATACTCTCTGTATCCTGTTACGGTTGGAGGATATATTTATTTTATTGGTGACAACACAATTAAAAAGTTACAAAATGGAAATTTTGTTACTATAAAAGATTTTAGTGAGACAGAATATCGTGTGTGGAAAGGAGTCGGTAAGAATTCAAAAGATATGGTGTTATTGTGTGAAAAAAGCAACAATTATAATGGTATGAAATATTTAGTCCATTATAACGGAAGCGAGTTAAAAGAGATTTTTTCAACTAGTGGAAATATTTTCGGTCTTCAGATGGTTGATGATGTTATATTTGCTATAGTTCAAACCCCCGAAGGGAAAAGTACCTTAATAAGAGGGAAAGTAAAACCTTAAACAACAGATAAAGGAAAGAAACAAAAGTTATTGCAACTATTCGGGTTTGCTACCAAGCGTTGAGGATTAAAACAGAGTAGTAAAAATAAAAATAAATAAAGGGATAACGTAAATGAAAAACAAATGTGTAATATTATTAGGTATCATTAGCTTCTTAACAGTCTGTCTTAACGGTCAAAGTGAAGGCAGCCACATTCAATTATCTTCGGGGGAAAAGATCTCCGGAAAGGTCGAACTAAAACATCCTGTTTTTAGTACAACTTATCTCATGTTCAATGATACAATCAAATATTCGTTGAATAAAATTAAATCATTTCAGAACGGTGAAGGTTACTTTGGCAGGGTTGCCGATTCAGAAACAAAAATAGTTAAAAGAACTGTAGAAGGGAGGATCGATCTATTCGAAGAAACGAAAAGCTCATGGTCGGGTGGGAACCAGATCTCATATAATACTCCACGGGGTACCCAAACATTTTCAACTCCCAATGTTTTTAATACCTATACATTAAGTTATTTTTCTAAGAACGGGGGCGATATCTTGGATGCAGACTATAGTAATCTCAAAGAAGCATTGGCTGATAATGCTGAAAGTATGCGCCATCTTTCCATCTACCAAACATTAAACTATGTTCAATACGGATTGGTTGGCAGTGGTTTGGCAATAATGATTGGAGGTGTTGCAACCATTAAAAAGGAGAGAATGAATCAAGGAATAATTACTACCGGAGCTATAGTTGCGGTACTTGGCTGGATTCCACACCTCATCAAAGGGACCGAATTGCAAAAAGCTGTTAACATTTACAACCTAAACTAAATGTTAGAATTTCTTTATCTTACATCGAATTTCTTTCTTCCTCTGGAATTGGCCAGAGGAGCCAAGCACCAGAAAGAGAGAGAGGTTAGACAAATAATTCTATGGTAATTCACAATGAAGTGTAATAAAACAATCAAAAGGGAAAATAAATCTATGAAGCAAAAGCTATCAATCGCGACAATCTTTCTACTCTATTTCTTTTCTTCTTGTACAGCTAACAAATTTATTACCACTGATGAAATAGCCTTTTATCCGGATGAAGATACCTTGACTGTTACCTCTATTATTAAGGAGCTTAATGCTTCAAAGGACACAACAAAATATATGAACTTTGAAATCCCTCCGAGTATAATCGATGAGTCAAAACCGGATTATCCAACATTTAAAGTAGAATCGTCTTCACATTATAAGGAAGGAAAAGTCTACATTAAGTTAAACGTCACAAAAGAAGGAAAGGTTAAACGAGCATATGTCGCAAAGACTTCTGATAAGCTATTTAATAAGGTTAGCCTTGAAGCGGCTATGAAATACAAATTTGCACCAGCAACTAGAAATGGAGACCCGGTTGATTGTTGGGTAGTAGTCCCATTTAAATTTGTTTTAGGTACACCTTAACGAAAAGTATGGGTTCTTCAATCCACCTCTGAGCCGACAAGCTCTACGAGGTTAGAATTTAAGGAGATAAATATGAAATATTTGAGATACATGCTGTTTATCGTTATTCTTTCGATTTCGATAATGATAAACGGTCAAACAACTCAAACTGAATTTCATAAAGAAATTCAAAGAATTTACGATGTTGATATTAGAACTCTCAGCAAACTAGAACTTCAAAATTATACGAAGCAAATAGACCAACTGTGGGAAAAGGTAAAGGATGATCAGGAGAAGTTTGTTCCGCTTTTGAAAAAGGAATTGGAAGATCCTACGAACCCGAATTTTTTTTATTACGATGGGCACAAACTTTTACTTACTGTAACGGATGATGATAAAGATAAAATTGATTTTATCGATTATTTAAGTCGGGCAGATTTATCATCACTCCCAAAACTGAATATCATGTATTATTTGCAAATGCTCGTTTATGATGGATTTGATATATCAAAAGCAGTGCTCCATTTTTTAGATTACCCAGACTTTTCAGTATTCCTTCCAAATCATTTTTTAACGCTTAATCAAAATTATTGTTTTATTTATATGGTAATTCCTTCAGATGAAAAACTAATGACTGATTCTCTGATAGCCAGACTTTCAACAGAAAAAAATGATAGGACAATTAAAACCATAATCTTAACCTTATCCTATATAACCAACAAACAAGCTGATGATGCAATAAAAGCTTATTCAAATAATGAAAAAGTGAACGATGAGTTAAAAGAGTATTGTTCATCGGTACTTAAAGCAATTGATGATATCAGTCCCGCAGGTGGAATAAAATCTTTTTTCAGTTCAGTGAAATCGCAAAAAGAAAAAAGAAAAAAAATAATGATGAGAAGTTTTAGTGATGAAACACTCGCTGATTTTGAAGAAATATCGGATGGAATCAGAGCGTTATATAAAAAAGAATAATTTGGTTGTTGTCTTTGAATAACTAGCGAACTCGAAAGCAATTTTATTTGTTATGATGATTATAGGACAATGTTTTCAATCTGTTTCAAGGATTGAAAATGATTGTGCATCGATTCATCAATAATAAATAAGGAGTAACGGAATTGGGTACAGATACACATTTAGATTACGGGAGAAAATTAATTCGTTCAGGTATTTTGTTGTTCTTATTGGGACTAATTACCGGGTTTATAATTCCATTATTGCAAAATCCACGAATGGGATTGTCGAGTCACCTTGAAGGGACGATGAACGGCATGCTATTAGCAATTATTGGACTGATCTGGCCGAAGATAATCTTAACAGATAAACTTTATAAATGGTGTTACA
>Ga0209417_1003460_pt1 | contig 21074 bp, 18 predicted proteins | sample RifGroF2_FD_184002 | JGI IMG/M metagenome (GOLD analysis project Ga0209417, IMG submission 184002) | Groundwater microbial communities from Rifle, Colorado, USA - Groundwater F2 (SPAdes) (version 2) | ecosystem: Environmental > Aquatic > Deep subsurface > Groundwater | place: Rifle, Colorado... | reverse complement strand
TATCGTTCATGCCAATGTCGGCCTGCTCCGGCCTGACTGGCATCTTGCTGATGGCAGTGACAGCCTCCTTGACAACGATATCGGGAAGTCCGGGAGTGTTGAGGCAAAAAGCTCCCGTGCTCCGGGTCTTCTGAAATTTGTCCCAGGCGAAATACTCAGGATTGCTTTTAAAGTATTCCTTTGCAACTTGCGAGGGAAGCAGCCCCTCGAATCCACCGTAAGGGATTATCGAATCCAGCTCTTGCACAGGAGTTTGTACTGGAAGATTTGCACGATTGCGCATTTCCCATACGCCGGTAGCCTTGTCCCCACGCAGGCTGCAAATATTCCAGCCGCGAAGCTTGAAGACAGGCTTTTCAAGCACTTCCACCTTTTCGAGCTTGAAGTCTGGCCCCTTTCCAAAAACTGTTCCGAAGCTGAAATTTGGGCGTGCCCAGATGATCTCGCTGTTGTTTTCGAGGAAGGCATAGACTCCGTAAAGCGTCCCCCGTGGACGATCCCCGAAAATGTAAATGTTATTGTCCTTGCGGCGTATTGCAAAACCGTCCGTTTTAGACAGCGTTTCGAGTTCGGATTTCCATTGCGAAGCAAAGCTTTTTCCAACGAATATTTTGAGGTTTTTATCCGTCGACGGCTCATAGTTAAGCGGGGTTTCAGCACCCGTCATCTCTTCGACCCAGATACAAAGTTCCTTTGCAGCAAAAATTTCTGCGCTGTGTGCATCTTCGTTTCCCACGACTTCTCCCCAGGGCTTGCCATCCTTCACAAGGTAACCGAGCAGCGTATCTGCCTTTAGGGGGGTTGCAGGAGAAGTGCTTCCTTTTCCAGATGATGGTGAACCCTTTTTTTCGCCCGGGTTTCCTTTATTTTCAGGGGAAAGATGGAAGAACACAAAAATCAGCGCAGCAATCGCCAGTATTGTAATTGTCCCGAAAATTCCTTTCATCGAATGCTTCTCCTGGTTCTCACGGTTTATTTTTTTCGGGTGATACTGCAGTGCTGCCTCCCGGAGCCACACGGACTTCCTCGACAATGCAGTTCCTGGAACTCAGTTTTGCGCGTTTTGCCCCTTCGGGGACTTTGAAGTTTAGCGAGACTCCCTCCGGTTTTGGCTCCACACTGCTTGAACCCTTCATTCCTTTTCCCTGTGCATCCATGAATTCTATCCCAATCGCAGCTTTTTCCCCATTCTTTGGGATTCCCTTAGCGAAAATATGGTATTCCCCAGGCTCACTTATTGGGAAGGGCTCACCGCTCCCTCCCTCAAAGAAGAGTTTTCCATCCATCTCGACAAAATTTGCTGAATACATCTCAGGCCATCCGGAATAATTATACTTGCCAAGCTTGAAGGCTGGGTTGCAGTTCAAAGCTCCTTCGTCTGCTGCGGGTGTGAATTTAAGTTTCCGGATGAGTAAGCTTGCCTTTTCGAAACTGCCAGCATTGAAGGCAACTTGTATAAATGCCGCCTTCGCAGGGGGATAAAACACGTCTTCTGTCTCATGCCATTTGCCGAAGGGCAGCGTGTGAATGGATAGGCTTCTCTTTCCCTGAACTCCGACGGGTTTCATCTCGGCGTCTAAGAAATAGTATTCCCGATTTGGCAAACGCTGCTCCCTGCCGATAAGAAAATGTTTCAGGTCAGGATTCGTCTCGATTGTCTCGATGCCGTCGGCTCTGGACTCGAAAGACATACGGTACTTCACACTGTCCTGCACGGGAACGGGCTTAAACTTTACCTTGCAGCGGCAGAGAAGCAGACAGGGAGCCTCTTCTCCTTCAATCTTCTGGATTGAAACTTCCTCCTTGAGAAAGTCCGCCTTGTTTTCATTTTGATCGATATAATATTTGATCTCACGCTTCTCAAAATTGTCATTTAAAATCCTTGCCGCATCCTCTTCGCAATTCGCGCAAAAAGCTGTCAGGAGCAAGATTCCGAAAAGCCCGTTTATCCGTGGTTTCATATTGAACTTCTCCCTGCCGCCTATTCGATTGCCATCTCGTAAAAATTCTGTGTCAACACTCCTCCATTAAAACTGCTCTCCTCGGGCTCCTTTGCCCCGTGAGAGTATTCCCTCCCGAAGAAGCCCTTAAGCTTTGCCTTCGGGTCGGCAGGATTGAAGTCGATAGACTCAAAAGGAATCATCATGACGGCCTGCCAGCTCTTGTCTGTCTTCCTTGCCCTGAGTTTCCAGTAGGAATTCCAGTCCTTGTCGAGGTCTTTCGAATCGTATTTGTTTCCATTGCAGTCGAATTCGAAGATAATTTTGCGCCAGCTTCCTGTCAGCAGCATCTTTCCCATGTCGCCGAGAGGCCTGAACTCCTTGTAATTGCAGAGAGGCTTAGCTGTGGCTGCGGAAACCTTTTCGTCAAAGGCAGTAAAACGGATATAGAGGTTTTTTCCGTCATGGGCAATATTGATTTCGGTGGCTTCCCTGGGGGAGTCCGGCTTTCCATATGAGCAGGGTATTTTGAAGTTTGCGAGCTTGCATGCATTATCCCAAAATGGGGCATCAAAGTTTTTCCATTCAGCAGCAGCGTTTTCTATCTTTGGGACACTTATTGCGGAATCCTCTGCCAATACTGTGGAAAGCGGCAGGAAAAGGCAGCATGAGACGAAAATCCAGAGCCTTTTTGCCATAGGGCCAGTCTCCTTTTGAATAGGTTTCATGAAACTAAAACACTTTGGAGCAGCACCAGTTCAAATTGACAGAATAGACGATATTCTTAAATCAGGATTGGTCAATTGGTAAAAAATACAATGTCTTGGTAGATACTCCAAAAAACCTGAGATAGGCAGATATTGAACCCTGTTTGGACGCGCGGATAAGCATTCAAATGAACGTTTTCATATCTTGAGGCTTTATGAGAAGTGTTTGATGAAGGCAGAAGATGGTAAAAAATTCTATTCCGGGTCTGAGCAGAGAACTAAGAAATTTAAACTAAAATCCCGGTTTCCCTTTTGGGGAACCCGGGATAAAAAATACTCTTTACAGCTTAGCCCATCATATTAGTGAAAGCTAAGCTGCAAATTGAGACTTAAGAAAAATCAAGGATTAATCCTGATTACTTCTTTTCATCGGTTTTCTTCTCGCCACAGGCTTTGGCGGCGGCGGGAGGACAGGCCTTGACTTCGACGACCTTGCCATCCTTGTCGCACTTGCAAATTACTTCTTTGCCGACAAGCTCAGCCTTGTCAGCCGGAAGTTCGCATTTCTTGCCATCTTTGCCAACGCAAACGATTTTGTCGCCTTCTTTCGTAACCTTGCCTTTAATGGCGGCGGCTCCTTCACCAGCGAAAACTGCGGCGGCCACGAAGAGGCTCATGACGGAGAGAACAACGATCATTTTCTTCATTTTTCTTTTCTCCTTTTTGGACAGTTTTTGGAGCGCCGGAATGGCAACCCCTTACCTTAAGAAAAAAAAGCCCTTTCCCGCGAACGGGAAAGGGCGTGAGTCCTGAAGCAGTGAGCTTCAAAGAATCAGGAGAAAAGAATTTACTTCTTCTCTTCCTTCTTGGGCTCGGCCTTTACTTCCTTGACATCGGCAACCTTGCCATCCTTGTCGAGGGTATAGACAACTTCCTTGCCAACGAGAGCGGCCTTGTCAGCAGCGAGATCAAGCTTCTTGTCGCCAGCGACGAGGACGATCTTCTCGCCTTCTTTTGCGACTTTGCCCTTGAGCTCCTTGGCTTCGCCAGCAGCAAAGGCAGCGATGCCCATGAACATGCTCACGACGGACAGGACGACGATCATTTTCTTCATTTTTCTTTTCTCCTATTTATTTGTTTTATTTACCCATGGGATCAAAAACCACCGTGGCATGATCCCCGAACAACATTATAATTCTTTAAAAGAAACCCTTCTTTATTGCACTGCACACAATACAAACCCCTTGTTGCGATCTTGAAACTGCGGAAGATCTGAAATTGTGAGACAATGGAAGGGGTTTCACCAAATTGTAAAAGGGAATAGCGTTCATCTTGCGCTTCACTAAAGCAAACCAACGGGTTTCCTTAAATGAATCCTGAACATCCCTCCTTGCCTAAAGGCAATTTATTAAATGCTTGCTTAAAATATAGTCTCCTCTTGTCTTATTGCAAGCAAGTCAGCCTAAAAAATGCATTTCCAAATGAATCAGAGAAGCTTATCCAAGAGAAAAAGCCCAAAAAACAAGCCGTTTACCGGAGAGAGAAAGAGGCAATAAAATAAAAAATCCTTCCCCGCGGACGGGGAAGGATATAATTTCTGAAGCTTAAAACGCATTCAGAATATTGGAATAGGAAGCTTACTCGGCTGCTTCAGCCTTCTTCTCTTCCTTCTTTACTTCCTTGACGTCGGCAACTTTGCCGTCCTTGTCGAGGGTGTAGACAACTTCCTTGCCAACGAGAGCGGCCTTGTCAGCGGCAAGCTCGATCTTCTTGTCGCCAGCGACGAGGACGATCTTGTCGCCGTCTTTTGTGACCTTACCCTTGAGTTCCTTCACGGCGGCCTCATCAGCAGCGAAAGCAGCGATGCCCATGAACATGCTCACGACGGACAGGACGACGATCATTTTCTTCATTTCTCTTCTCTCCTTTTTTGTTTACTAATGGGAATCCACCACCATGGTGAATCTCCTAGTTTTATTAGGATATGATCTGCTAGGATCTAGACCTTGCTTCCTCTCCCGCTCCTAGTATACAGAGAGAGACATGGACAGTGATACATAGGGAATCGAAATAAAAGAAGGTCTATTGATCTGATTGACGAAAAGGATCAATGTTCACGCTGCGTTTCACTAAGGCAAACCCCATTGGCCGCCTTGAATGAACCCTGAACATTCCTCCTTCGCTTGTAGGGAAGTTTAATGAACTCTAGGAAAGTAAGATAAACATTTCTTTGAGGAATGCAAGCCCTAGTACAGTAAAAAAATGAAACATTTAATACCCCAAAACAAAAAAAGTATATGTCTATCGAGCTTGTTTTTGTACAGATCAGACTCCGGAATTCCTTGGAGAACTCCATGTCGGTATAAATGAAGTCGAAGCCGCAATCGGCGGCAAGTTCTGAAAAATTGGTATCAACAGAGCTGATTGCCGCACCTTGCGGTTTCTTTGGAGCAGATCTTTGTTTTAATTAAACTTTTCGAGGGTGTTGATTTTTCTTTTTTCAAAAACTTGTCTGAATAATTCCCTATTTAAACATACATAGTATACAGTGTATGTTTTATTAAAAGGAAGCTTGTAAGCCAAGGGCTAAGGCATAAAATCTTGTTTTTTTGTATGCAGAGAATACATTACGCACAAAAGAAAAAGGGACACTATGTCTCCAACACTCAAAGAACTTGCGCTCCGTTACCTCAGGGAAAAGCTGGAGTCGGGCTTACTCAAGCCGGGTACTAGGCTTTCGGACTTGGCGCTTTCTAAGGAGATCGGCATCAGCCGCACGCCGATACGCGAAGCCATCAATCAGCTGATCTCTGAGGGACTAGTGGAGTTGAATCCGCACGAAGGTGCCTTTGTAAAGAAGCCCTCCATGAACGAAATCAAAGAACTTTATGAGATACGCGAGGTGCTTGAGGGCTATGCCGCTTCAAAAATCGCCGCTGCTGGCCCCTCTGATTCTGAACTTGCCCCCTTGGCGGAATGCCATAGACAGATAAAAGCGCTGCTGGAGAAGCTTCGCGGCGAAGGTCGAAGCTCCCTTGACGAGGCAGAGATCAGGCATGCCTTGGAACTTGATTTTGCTTTTCACATGGCCGTGATTCACCTAGCCAACAACAGCCGCCTCGAAAAGCTTGTGAGAGACTTCCGGGTTCTCGGGATGCTCTTCAGAGCTTACGTGCCAAACATGACGATCTCCAGGCTTGCCAATGCTTGTGCCTACCATGAGAGGATACTTGTGGCTCTCTGCAAGCGTAACCCCGAGTGTGCACGGGAGGAGTTGTCCTCGCACATCAGGAAGAGCTTGGAAGAGTGTTTGGAGTCCCTGACGAAAAACGAAGCCGAGCCGTTGCGTATGGAAAAGGTTCCAGAAGCACTGAGACGTTTTGTCAAGGGAAAACCGTAATCTGTTTCCAGTCACCATCTTCCGGGCACAGTTCTTGCATATTCCCAATCTGCCGATTATATGGTCTTAGGAGAAAGACAATTATAAAAGTCTTAAGCACGCAGTGAAGGTTGGGAGAAGGCTCAAGCTCATTTGCCTTGGAAGCGAAGCAAGCAAATACTGAGATTCGAGATTGAAGAGAGCATCGTCTCCCCGCATCAAGAAATTCCTGATTTCTGAGACTGTCCCTAAAAGGCTCTTACTTGCCTCCAAACTGCTTAAGCCAAGCCTCGACGAAACGGTCAAGGTCGCCGTCGAGGACGGCGGCGCTGTTGCCAGTTTCGACGTCTGTCCGAAGATCCTTTACCATCTGATAGGGATGCAACACATAGGAGCGTATCTGGTTTCCCCAGGCCATGTCGGTCTTTTCCCCGCGAAGCATTTCTTCCTCCTTGCGGCGTTCGGCGTCCTGGAGTTCGTAGAGACGAGCCTGCAACATCTTGAGCGCGGCTGCGCGGTTTTTGTGCTGGGAGCGTTCCGCCTGGCATGAGACTATGAGGCCGGAAGGAATATGTGTAATGCGGATGGCGCTGTCGGTGGTGTTGACGTGCTGGCCGCCGGCTCCGCTGGAGCGGTAGGTATCGATGCGGAGGTCTTTTTCCTCGATCTCGATGTCAACATCGTCGCTCATTTCCGGGTAGACGTCCACAGAGGCGAAGGAGGTGTGCCTCCGGGCGTTGCTGTCGAAGGGGGATATCCGCACCAGGCGGTGGACGCCACGTTCGGCCTTGAGGTTTCCGTAGGCGAATTCACCGCTGACATGCAAGGTGACGCTTTTGATCCCAGCCTCTTCCCCCTGTTGGATGTCCATGATCTCATCCGCGAAGCCGCGCCGCTCAAACCAGCGGCGGTACATGCGAAGAAGCATTGATGCCCAGTCGCAGGATTCCGTGCCGCCCGCACCGGCGTGAACTGTAAAATAGGCGTTGTTGCGGTCACACTTGCCGGAAAGGAAGCTGATAAGCTCGAAACGGTCGAGAGCGGGGCCTAGCTTGGCCCATGACGCATCGGCCTCGGAGAGCAGGGATTCGTCCTCAGAGACAAGTTCGGCGACGGCGCTGAAATCGGCGACATCGCGGGCCAACGAGTCAAAGGACTCCAAGGCATTCTTGCACGCGCTGAGATTTCCCATGGCCTCCTGCGCCTTTTCCCGGCTGTCCCAAAAATCAGGCGCGGACATGCGCTGCTCTATTTCAGCTTTTTGCGAGCGTTTTTCCTCAATTGAGAGGAATTTTTTGAGGTGTTCGAGACGTTTTTGCGCCTCTTCGCTGTGGACTTTTAGCTCATCAAGGGTCATATTTAGTTCCTGTGCGGGTCGGGTTTTCGACCCAAAGCCTTATAAGATGAATTTCCCACCGCTAAAATCAAGTGAGGAGTGCAAATAAAATGTTATCTGCAAAAAGTATGGCCTTCCTGGAAAAACTGCTTATTTGTTCCGGCCCCTCGGGCTTCGAGGAGGAAACTGCTGCCGTCTTTCGCGCAGAGTTGAGCTCCTTTGCCGAGAAATGTTACACCGATGTCACCGGCAACACGATAGGTGTCCTTAATCCTGATGCCCCGTTGAAGGTCATGCTTGCCGGACACTATGATGAGATAGGCTTTCAAGTTGTGCACATCTCTGAGGAGGGGCTTATCTATTTCAGGGCCGTGGGAGGCATCGACAAGCTCACCGTCCCAGGAACTGAAGTGGAGATACTTGCTGCTTCCGGGCATATTCCAGGCATCATTGGAAAGAAGCCCATCCACCTCCAGCAGCCAAAGGAGCGCGACCAGGCGATCGAGCTTGAGAATATGTGGATAGACATTGGGGCGGAAAGCAAAAAGCAAGCGCAGAAGCTTATCACAATAGGCGATCCTGTTGCAGTCAAAAGCAACTACCGACTCCTGGGCAAGCACCGTGTGATGTCAAAGGGCATTGACGACAAGATAGGTGCCTTCGTGGTGGCGGAAACCTTCCGTGAACTAAGCAGGCGCAAACTCAAGGTCGGCATCTATTGCGTGGGCACCGTGCAGGAGGAACTGGGACTTCGCGGCGCAATCACGAGTTCCTATGGGATCAATCCCCAGGTAGGTTTTGCCGTTGACGTCGGCTTTGCCACGGATATCCCAAATGTCGAAAAGAAAATGTATGGGGACATCGCCTTTGGCAAAGGCCCGATACTGAATCGCAATGCCGACAACAACGCAGTCCTGGGCCGTCGGCTTCGCGCAACCGCTAAAAAATTTAAGGTCGACATACAGGAGGAAGCTGGGCACCGCGCAAGCGGCGGAACCGACACCGCCCAGATACAGCTTTCGCGCGGAGGGGTCGCCACAGCCCTCATCAGCATTCCAAACCGCTACATGCACACGCCCGTGGAAATGTGCGACCTTCGCGACGTGGAAGGCGCGATCAAGCTTCTTTCCGAGACCATCTCCACCTTGCGCCCCGGAGACAGCTTCATCCCAGGCGTTGACTGAAAAAACTGTAACAGGAGAACAATGGCAGGCAGATTCATACTGGTTTCAGGCAATGAGGAATCAGCCATAAAGGACAAGGCCAGGGAACTGGCCGCACTGCTCTGCGCTTGCGATCCCGACGAATGCCCTGATCTCGAAACAATACGGGGTGATTCCGACGAGAAAAAAGCCGACGCAATTCTCGCGGAACTCCTCAACTCCCTCAGCACTCCTCCCTTTCTGAGCGAGAAAAAGATAATATGGCTCAAGCATTTTCAAAACTTTGATCTTGCGCAGATTGCCCCGGAGCCTAAGAAAACACCTAAGCCCCTGCAAGCCCACATGGCTTCCCTCTCGGAAATGCTCAAGGCCGGGCTTCCCGACGATATAGCCCTGCTCATAGACGGTCCCGGCCTAGACCGCCGCAAGGCCTTCTACAAGCTTTGCGAAAAATCAGGTGAGGTTCACTTTCTTGGCAAGAACGACGCAAGTTCCAAGGAGTTTCCGCGTGAGCAGTACCTTCGCATCAAGACCTACTTTGCGGATAACGGGATTCGCGCCGGCGAAGATGCGCTTCAACTTGACCGAGACTCTTGGCGCCGATTACTCCCGCGTCAAAAACGAACTCGAAAAACTCATCTGTTATGTGGGCGAATCAAAGAGTGTTACCCTCGAAGACTGCCGTCAGGCCTGTTCTCGCAGCAGCGAAGCCATGAGCTGGGATTTCGCAAACGCGCTTGTGGAACGCGACGCTGTCCGCGCGATTGCCGTCATTGGCGATACTCTTGCCACGATGCGCGGCAGTGGAGAGTTGGCGATCCTCAGCATTGCCATCAAGAGTTTTCAGGAAATTGTCCGTGTCCACAAGGCCCTTGCCGAACTTGGCCTCAATCCGAAACGCGTAGACAAGAATAGCTTCTACTCGATGTCGCCTGAAGCGAAAGAGCGGCACCCCGACAATTTTTTACTCTCGCTTCATCCATTTCGTGCCTACATGATCTGCCGGAACGCCGCCCGTTTCAATGACCGTGAACTGGCAGCTTCTCTCAGTGCCATCCTTGACGCCAACCGCCAGATGGTTTCAGGCGGAGGCGATGCCCGTCTCATCCTTGAACAGCTTGCCCTGAAAATCTCCGGAGGGCTCCAATGATCGCGCCAAATAATAATTTCCAATCAAAATAAACTTTCAATCAAAAGGAAAACATTATGCCAAGGCGCGACGACATCAAGAAAGTCATGATAATCGGTTCCGGGCCCATCGTCATTGGACAGGCTTGCGAGTTTGATTATTCCGGAACCCAGGCTTGCAAGTCACTCAGGGCCCTTGGGTACCAGATTGTTTTGGTCAACTCAAATCCCGCTACCATCATGACAGATCCGGGCATGGCGGATGTAACCTATATAGAACCCCTCAATCTTCAGCGCATGACCGAAATAATTGAGAAGGAGCGCCCGGACGCGCTGCTTCCGAACCTTGGCGGACAGTCAGCCCTGAACTTGAGTTCTGAGCTTGCCAAGGCTGGCGTCCTGGATAAATACAATGTCAAGGTGATTGGCGTCCAGCTGGATGCCATTGAGAGAGGCGAAGACAGGATAGTTTTCAAGGAGACCATGAACAAGCTCGGCATCGAGATGCCCAAGAGCGCTCCAGCCTATACCGCGGAGGAAGCTGAAAAGATTGCTTCTGAGCTTGGCTATCCCGTAGTGATCCGGCCAGCCTACACCATGGGAGGAACCGGTGGTGGCTTGGTCTACAATGTTGAAGAGTTGCGGACAATCGCCAAGCGAGGAATTGCGGCGAGCCTCGTCGGGCAGATACTTGTCGAGGAGTCCGTGCTGGGCTGGGAGGAGCTTGAACTTGAGGTTGTGCGCGACTCCAAAAACCAGATGATTACAGTCTGCTTTATTGAAAATGTTGATGCAATGGGCGTTCACACCGGTGATTCCTACTGCACTGCTCCCATGCTCACGATCAACGCGGAACTCCAGCAGCGCCTGCAAAAGTATTCTTATGACATCGTCGAGGCGATTCAGGTTATAGGCGGCACAAATGTTCAGTTTGCGCACGATCCCAAAACTGACCGCGTGGTCATAATAGAGATCAATCCGCGCACTTCAAGGTCTTCTGCGCTCGCTTCCAAGGCCACAGGTTTTCCCATAGCATTGGTATCTGCTATGCTCGCCGGCGGAATGACGCTGGATGAAATACCCTACTGGCGTGACGGATCGCTTGAGAAATACACGCCGTCCGGCGACTATGTCGTCGTAAAATTCGCCCGCTGGGCTTTTGAGAAATTCAAGGGCGCGCAAGACAAGCTTGGCACACAGATGCGTGCCGTGGGCGAGGTTATGAGCATCGGGAAAAATTACAAGGAAGCTTTCCAGAAAGCCATCCGTTCCCTCGAAAATGGCAGGCACGGCTTGGGCTTCGCCAAAAATTTCAACAGGCTTTCCCTTCCTCAACTCATGGATATGCTGCTGGAGCCTTCCAGTGAGCGGCAGTTCATAATGTATGAGGCGCTGAGGAAAGGGGCGCTTGTCCAGGAACTCCACGAACGGACCTACATCAAGACCTGGTTTATCGAGCAGATGAAGGAACTTGTAGAATTAGAGGAGGAGATGCTGAAGTCCAGGGGCAGGAAGCTTCCTGATGAGCTCATGGTGAAAGCAAAGAAGGATGGTTTCTCCGACCGCTATCTGGCGAAGATTCTAAAAGTTTCGGAAAAACAAATAAGGGAGCATCGCAAATCGCTCGGTATAGTCGAGGGCTGGGAACCTGTTCCTGTCAGCGGCGTCAAGGATGCGGCCTACTATTTTTCCACTTACAACGCACCGGACAAGACATCTTCCAGCAAGCGCAAGAAGGTCATGATTCTTGGCGGCGGGCCGAACCGGATCGGGCAGGGGATCGAGTTTGATTATTGCTGCGTCCATACGGCCTTTGCCCTCCGCGACCTGGGCTACGAGACGATAATGGTCAACTGCAATCCCGAAACAGTCTCCACCGACTACGATACCTCAGACAAGCTCTATTTCGAACCACTCACTGTTGAGGATGTGCTTAGTATTTATGAAAAAGAAAAACCCGAAGGCGTAATTGTCCAGTTCGGAGGACAGACTCCGCTGAATATTGCCAAGGAACTCGAAGAGGCCGGTGTCCGTATAATCGGCACTTCCCCGGAGACCATCGAGCTTGCCGAGGACCGGGATCTTTTTAGACAGATGATGGAGAAAATGGGAATCCCAATGCCTGAGTCCGGCATGGCGAGCACTCTTGAGGAATCTATCGACGTGGCAAACAAGATTGGCTATCCTCTGATGGTACGCCCTTCTTTCGTCCTTGGAGGACGCGGCATGGAGGTTGTCTATGACGAAGGAGCTCTCCGCGAATATGTCGCAGCAGCAGTTGATGTCTCTCCTGAACGGCCAATTCTCATAGACCGTTTTCTCCAGAATGCGCTTGAGGCGGAGGCGGACGCGCTGGCTGACGGCAAGGATGCCTTTGTTCCTGCTGTAATGGAGCATATCGAATTGGCTGGAATCCACTCCGGCGATTCAGCCTGCGTCATTCCCCCGGTCTCCATCCCCCAAAAACACCTTGACACCATTTATGAGTACACCAGGCGCATTGCCCGCGAACTCAAAGTTGTCGGTCTTATGAACATCCAGTATGCCATTGAAAAGGACAAGGTTTATGTCCTTGAGGCCAACCCCCGCGCTTCACGCACGGTTCCGCTGGTCTCAAAGGTCTGCAACATCTCCATGCCGCATATCGCTACGGAACTTATGATGGGCAAAAAATTGTCTGCCATGAAGCTCAAGGACAAGAAGATTCCGCATTTTGGCGTCAAGGAATCCGTATTCCCCTTCAAAATGTTCCCGGAAGTCGATCCGATCCTTGGTCCGGAAATGCGTTCGACAGGTGAGGTTCTTGGCCTCTCCGATTCTTTCGGCATGGCTTTTTACAAGGCCCAGGAGGCTGCGCAAGCTGAACTTCCGCTTGAGGGAAGTGTTTTGATCAGCATTGTGGACAAGGATGATATCGCTTTCCAGGTAGGAAATGCCTTTAAGAATCTTGGCTTTAAAATCAAGGCCACGGAAGGAACGCACCGTTTCCTTGCTGAGCGCGGAATCGAATCTGAGCACGTCAAGAAGCTCAATGAAGGAAGGCCCAACCTTGCCGACGATATCATGAACGGACAGGTTCAGTTGGTAATAAACACGCCCATAAGCAAAAAAAGCCAGGAAGACGATTCCTATATCCGCAAGACTGCCATCAAATACAGGGTTCCGTATATCACGACGCTTGCCGCGGCACTTGCCACAGCCAAGGGAATTGAAGCCAGCAAGAAAGGGCGCAGCGGAGTAAAATCCCTTCAAGACTATCATAAGGATATCTTGCCCTGAGCTAAAAATTATCGGAAGATTTGTTTGCAGGGCGCTAATTAATGCCTTTTTGCATTCATTCGGGGATAAACTGCCACAAGCTTTAGCTGAACGGCAGAATTATGCTTTCTGTCCTTTGTTGCCGGCTCGTTTTTTTGATGTAATAGTTTCGTGACTAACCGTATAATTTCAAAAAAGTTCAATCGGCAACTTGTTTTAATTTAAGGATAGAACAGCTTATAAATGGATCGGATCCTTTTAGGAGGAGAACTTTTGCCATGGAAAATGTAAAAAGATTCACCTTGATCGAACTTTTGGTAGTCATTGCCATCATCGCCATCCTCGCAGGAATACTCCTGCCTTCCTTAAGCAACGCAAAAGAAGTCGCGAAAAGGATTTCCTGCCTGAACAATATGAAACAATTCGCAATCGCGAATGGCAGCTATCAGACAGAAAACAACGATTTTGTCATGCCGGACAGGCAAATCTACAGTCCGAGCGGTATCTCCTCTTACTATTACATGACCGTGATTGAAGCGTTAGGGCTGGCAAAAGGGATAACTATCACGACAGCGATCAACGTGCAGAAATACAAGATTGTTCAGTGTCCCGGCGTGAGGAAAATCGGCGCCAATGGATATTCTTTCTGGTACCAATCCAACCACTATCGTGGCGCTACGCCATGCATAAGCGCTGGACTCTCCTTCTCAAATGGACAGCTTTCCAGAGCCGCGGTTCGCATAGATAATAATGGTGTTCTTGAAGGCGGCATTAAAATTACCAAGGTGAGAAACCCTTCCCAAAGGGTTTGTTTCCAGGACGCTGCCAACTACAACAATAGTTCTGGCGACAATTATCTTCCGGGGGGTGCATTGCTTATGAGCAACGCTGCCTATACCCCTACCCGCCTGACAAACAACATTATGCTTTGGCCGGACACCTCTACCACCTGCGGTGATGACCTGATCAAGGGGCGCCATAATTTTTCCATCAATATCATCTTAATGGACGGCAGCGGGCGCAATATGTCCGTGCGGGATATCGGGCCGGATTTCTACGGGCTGAAGGCTTACAACAATGCGAGTTCCGGAAATATCTTTGACGCCAAATATTGACGTTGCTCCAGATAGTTTGAAACTCCAGACTAGCCAATACTTTCTTGAAATCAAAGAAATGGGCATTTTTTGATTTTAAGCCCATGACAAGGTGTCATGCTCAGACTTGTCTCCGAGCTTCCATCTGAAAAAACGGGGACGAGAGGACTACTGCTTTTCGCCGTTTTTGAGCTCCTTTTCCATCTGCTTGACCCGCTCTTTCTGTACAGCGAGTTCCATCAGCTTCCAAATGCGGGATATCTTCGCTTCAAGCTTTTCCCGTTCCTGCTCTATCTCAACCTGTTTCCGGGCTGAGGAGACATAGGCCTCGCAAACCCCCTTGGCTTCCTCTTTGAGACTCTTCAGCTCGGGGGAGTCAGGAATATTCTTCAAAGTCGAATCAATCTCTGCTGAAAGTTCGGCTGCTTCGCGTTCGCGCTCGGCGATCCATATGTTCTTCTCGATCAGGTCGCGCTTCCTTTCGGCGGAGATCACGGCAGTTTTGTTGCCCTTTTCACAGGCGGAGATCATTTCTTCAAGGACGGGGATTTGGGTTTTCCTTAGCGAAAGAATCTTTTCAGCGACCGCTTTGACGGGCGGCGGGAGTTCCTGTTCCTCGTCAAGCTTGGCCTCGCGGAGTTCATTGAGCTGGGAGCGAAGGTCGTCGACCCTGTCGAGCATGTCCTGACGCTCTTCGTCAGTGTCGGACGTGGCAGGAGCGGCCTCTTCTTTTGCAGGCTCCTCCTTCTTGGCCTCGTCCTTGTTCGACGGTTCATCTGCAAGAAGTGTTGTTCCAAGGGCGATAAAAATGGACAGGAGTGACGGAGTCAAAAGTTTTTTCATAACCATAATCTCCAATTATTTTAATCCTTTCCAAACAATGCCGGAATATACTCCTGAAAGACGCTCAAGTAAAATCTTTGCGCTATGCGCCGGGAATAGGGGCTGGCGATTTTACAAAGCCATGGGAGCGGCGTATATTGGACATTCTGTTTTGACTTAATTAATATGACTGACAAGATACAATAGAAAAAGGAGAAGAAGAGATGCCCAAGATAATGCTTGGAATTCCGAAGGGAAGCCTCGAAGAGAGCACCGCCGAGATGTTTGCAAAGGCGGGTTACAAGGTCCAGATCAGCTCCCGCTCATACTACCCGACGATTGATGACCCCGAAATAGAGTGCATGCTGATCCGCGCCCAGGAGATGGCCCGTTACGTGGAGGAAGGCGTCTTGGACTGCGGCCTTACCGGCTACGACTGGGTTATCGAGAGCGGCGCCACTGTGACCGAGGTGGCGGAACTTGTCTATGGCAAGGTTGGGCGCAAGCCGCTTCGCTGGGTGCTTGCCGTGCCGGAGGATTCCAAGATCAAGTGCGCCGCAGACCTTGAAGGCAAGCGCATCTCCACGGAAGTGGTTGGAATGACAAAGCGTTACCTGAAGCAGCATGGCGTCAAGGCAGATGTAGAGTTCAGCTGGGGTGCCACCGAGGTCAAGCCTCCGCGCCTTGCAGACGCGATTGTCGAGATTACCGAGACAGGTTCCTCTTTGCGTGCAAACAAGCTCAAGATAATCGACACGCTTTGCGAGAGCACCACTCGCTTTATCGCAAACAAGGAATCGATGAAGAATGAGTTCAAGAAGGCGAAAATCAAGAAGCTTGCCCTCCTCCTGAAAGCCGTTCTCGCGGCCGAAGGCAAGGTTGGACTGATGCTCAACGTCCGCGAAAAAGATCTCGCCTCCATGCTCAAAAAGCTGCCCGCGCTTGAACGGCCGACAATGTCGCCGCTTGCGGAAAAGGGCTGGTACGCACTCAACACGATTGTTTCCGAGCACATTGTGCGCGACCTCATCCCCGAGCTTCTCGATGCTGGCGCGACAGGCATCGTTGAATATCCCCTTAACAAGATAGTGAACTGAGCATGGCAGAGATACGCGAGTTAAGCACGGCATCCGCCCCGGCTGCGGTCGGCCCTTACTCACAGGCGATAGTGGCCGGCGGCTTCGTCTTTGCCAGTGGGCAGCTTGGCTTGCGCCCGGACACAGGTGCGTTTGCCGGTGATAGCGCCGCCGCACAGGCGGAACAGGCGCTAAAAAACCTTTCGGCGGTCCTTGAAGCCGCCGGAAGCGGGCTTCCCCTCGCGGTCAAGATGACGATATTCCTTGCCGATATGGCGGACTTTTCGTCTGTCAACGAGGTCTACCAGCGGTTCTTGATGAAGCCGTTCCCGGCGCGTTCCTGCGTGCAGGTTGCCGCGCTGCCTAAGGGAGGAAGGGTTGAGATTGAGGCTATTGCAATTTTGAAATAGAAGGATATTCCATGAATGCGCGTCGTTTTTTCCTTTGTTTGATCGCTTTCTTTCTTGGAATGACGGGATTTCCCATCCTTGCTCAAGAAGCAACGGCTGGAACAGCGCCTCTTTCTTTTGAGGTCGTAAAAAGTGCAGCTGAAAAAGGGAATTCCTATTTTCAAGGAATCCTTGCCGGAGCCTATCGCCGTGGAGAAATGGGTGCCGAGCCAGATTATGCTGAGGCGCTGAAGTGGGCGGAAAAGTCTGCCGAAGCCAAAAATCCTCTTGGTTTCTACAATCTGGCAGTCATTTACGAACAAGGCCTTGGAGTCAAGAAAGACCCTGAAAAAGGCCTTCAGAATTACCAGAAAGCCCTCCCTGAAATGCGCAAACTCGCCGAAGCTGGCGACCCTCTTGCCCAGTACTGTTACGCCTATATGATCCTCAAGGGCAAAGGCATCCAGGCAGATCCTGCGGCAGCGGCACAGTGGTTTGAGAAATCGGCAGCAGGAGGAAATTCCGTTGCGCAATATCTCGTGGCTTCGAAATACCTGCGCGGGGATGGCGTCCCGCAGGACAATTTAAAGGCGCTTGAGCTGATGAGAAAATCTGCCGAGCAGGGTTTTGCGGAAAGCCAGTTTGCCCTGGGCATGATGATCCTCGGCAATGGCACGGTCAAGGTGAACTATACGGAGGCCTTTGTCTGGATTATGAAGGCGGCCTCCCGCGGCAATGCTGATGCCGAATTTGTGGCGGCCTCCATGCTTGAATCTGGAAAAGGGACGCAAGCAGATATTCGCCAAGCCCTTGATCTTTATAATAAAGCCGCTCTCCATGGCAATGAAAAGGCCAAGCTTAAGATGAAGGGGATGCTCGAAAAGGTCAAGGAAAGCGTTGACTCCAAGGATTCCTCCGCAAGTCCGGCAACGCCTGCCGTTCCGGCTTTGCCTGCGAAGCAGCCCTCTGCCGCCTCGAAAGAGAACACGCCAGTTTCCGGGAAATAAGCAGCACGGGAAACCTGACTTATGAAAATCGTCCTAGCTCCCGATTCCTTCAAAGGGTGTCTCCGCAGCCCAGAGATATGCGATGCTCTCCGCGAAGGAATCCTGAGTGTCCGCCCGGATGCTGAAGTAATATCTGTCCCGATGGCTGATGGAGGCGAGGGAAGCACCGAGGCCGTGCTTAAGGCGGCGGGGGGAGAACTCCGCACGGTGACTGTGCGAGGACCTCTCGGCAAGCCCGTTGAGGCTTCCTTTGCCTTGCTCAATGACAAACGCAGCGCCGTCCTCGAAATGGCTGCGGCAAGCGGCATAGAACTCCTTTCAAACGATGAACTTAACCCGCTTTTGGCAAGCACTTTCGGAACTGGTGAACTTCTCAGGGCTGCGCTTGATGCGGGTGCTCGTGAGATCATAATGGGAATCGGAGGAAGCGCCACCGTTGACGGCGGAGCAGGCTTTATACAGGCTCTTGGCGTGAAACTGCTTGACTGCGAGGGGAATGATTTGCCCGGAGGGGGAGGGACGCTTGCCAGGCTGGACAAGCTAATAGTTTCCGGGCTTGATCCGCGGCTGCGCGAAACAAGGCTTCGAATCGCCTGTGATGTGACAAACCCCCTTCTTGGCGAGCGCGGTGCCGCGAGTGTCTTTGGTCCGCAAAAGGGAGCAAGCCCCGTGATGGTCGAGGAGCTTGAGTCGAATCTTGTGCATTATGCTGAAACCCTCAAAAAAAGCGGCCTTGTCGCCAATTCCTCGCAGCCCGGAGACGGTGCGGCGGGCGGGCTTGGCTTTGCTCTCCGCGTTTTTTGCGGGGCGGAAATGGTATCGGGTGCGCGGCTTTTGGCGGAAATCACCCATCTCCAGGAAAAGATGCGAGACGCCGATCTCGTGATAACGGGAGAAGGCTGCACCGACGGACAAACCTCTTCCGGCAAGCTTTGCTCCGTTATCGCAGAGCTTGCGCGCGAAGAGAATGTTCCTGTAATTCTTCTATCGGGCGCACTGAAAGGCGATCTTCCCGGGATGCATGAGACATTTACCGCGGCCTTCAGTATCTCCACGGGGCCTTCCAGCCTTTCGGAAGCACTCCCTTCCGCACGCAAAAACCTATTCTTTGCCGCCCGGAACATAGCCCGCCTTCTCTGATCACAAGGAAAAGATTCCCTCACGCGCATTGACTGGAAAAAATTTGTACTCCTTGGTTTTAAGGCTCCATATGCTTTAGTAGCTTTCCAGATGGATTTGCGCACGGCCTTCTGGCAAAAACTCTTTGCAAAATCAGCGGCTGCTGACGCTGAGAACGAACAGAATATCTACACAATTCACGGCTGGGAGGTGCGCACCAGGGAATTTTCGATCCTTCTTGATCGCAAAATCAAAGCAGGACGTTTCAAAGCCTGCTTTTGCGCCGCAGACCTCGGCTGCGGAAGTGCCTGGTATTCCCGGAAGCTCAGTTCTGCGGGGCTCCGGGTCATGGCTCTTGATCTCTCGGCAGAAATGCTTGCGGCGGCAAAAGAGAAAAAAGGAAGCGAAGCTGTCGGGTTTTGCCGGGCGGACTGCTGTGTTCTTCCCTTCCGCGATCATTCCTTTGATCTTGTGCTGAGTGTCGGGGCAATTTGCATCGTTGAAGATCCGCAGTCATTCTTGTCAGAGATTTCCCGCGTGCTCAAGCCCGGCGGCGAACTGATAATCGTGGCACTGAACCGCGCTTATTCCGGGAGGTTGCTCAGCGGCATTTTCAGCAAAAGACGCATTCCCCCGGATATTTCTACGCGCGGCTACACACCGTTTGAATTGCGGGATGAATTGTCAAAATTCATGGATTTTCAGGAACTGGAAATAACCCCTCTCTACATCCTGCCGCGATGCCTGAGGCCTCTTGAAATCCTCCTCCAAAGAAGCTCCTTTTTTAGGCTCCCTGCCTGGCGGCTGGCTTCAGCGTTCATGGTTTCGGGGCATATAAGATAAGCTTGTGGAGAGAGGGCTAAAGAGGGGCTGACTTTTCAAGGGATCTCTACTATCATTGCACAGCCCTTGGGCTTGTTGTCTTCGGCATAGATGCGGCCATGGTGGGCGTCAACGGCCATTTTGCAAAAAATGAGTCCAAGCCCTACCTGCTTGCCAGAGACAGGCCTGACAGATCCCGTGCCAAACTGTTTGAAAAGTTTTTCTTTTGAATCATTGCTTATTCCAGACCCTTGGTCACAGACGCGGAGACGGGTGTGCATCCCTTCTTTGGGGTTTTCAAGGGCAATTGTGATTGTGCTGTTTTTGGGAGAGAATTTCAGGGCGTTTGAGATGAGGTTGTCGAGTATTCTTGAGAAAAGTTCACGGTCTATTTCAACAAGGCGGCTTTCCTTCGGAATATCTAGCTCCATTGAGACTTCCGCAAGCTGTAGCAGCGGGGCAAAATTTTCCTTTTCCGCCTTGATGAGGCTTCCAATGTCAACGGGTATTTTATTGAGGATAAGATTACCTGACTCGCTTTTGGCAAGCATAAGCATGTCCTCAAGGAACCCTTTCATCCGCTCGACTTGAGTGCCGATGAGTTTGAGCATGTCAAGGGCTTCCTCCTCCTTGACGACCCCAGACTGGGCCAGGAGTTCTGTGTAGCCCCATACCACAAAAAGCGGGTTGCGCATATCGTGGACGATGGTTCTTGAGAACTCATTGCGGAGCCAGAGATTCTCCTCAAGCTTGCGATTTTTTTGGGAAAGCTCCTCATTCATGTCCCTGATGCGGGTTGCGGAGATCCTGTGATTACAGTACAGGGAAGCGACGCTGAAGAGAAGAAGTAAAACGATTATTCCGCAAGATGCAATAGCTATCTTGGACGATGCCAGGAATAAATTTATCGTTGCTGCTGCCGCTTAATGTCCAACAATAGCCACAGTTTGCCCCTTTGCATCCTTGATCGGACAATAAGCGGAAAGCAGGTCAGGGTAAGGAGGGTCAGGAGACACATCCTCATCTGCGCTTGCCTTCTCATAAGAATTCATCAGGGCGGGGTACCGGGAGGCATCGTAATGGGTTTTCGGCAGCTCCATTTTCTTCTCGTCTTCGTCAATCACACCGTTTTCATTGAAGTCTATCACGGGGAGATCGACGACATATTCAAAATCTGTCGGCTTTGCATTTGGACTACTCGAATGGCGCATGATATAGATATATTTTATATCTTTGTCAAGCTTTTTTACTGAAACGAGATAACGTTGAACGCGGAGATACGCTTCTTTTACCATGTCCTCGGGGCCGTTTATCTGGCGAATATCTTCAGCATTAAGTTGGGATGCCACAAAGGATGATACGAAGATGGCGTACTCTCTGACGCCTTTTATGAAAGTGGCCCGTACCGAAAAATAGAGCAAAATGAAGAGCAGAGCCACCGTAAGGACCATCATTCCCAGAAGCAGCCAATATCTGCGCAGAACTGAAAACATGCAGAACCCCGTGCATGTCTTTGACGTCATAGCATAATCCCCTCTCTGATTGATAATTATAACGAAGGATTCGAAAACAGCAATTTAATTTAAAGATATATCTTTAAATTTTAGTTAACACACTGTGTGCAATAAAATCCAGAGAAACGCAAATAAGATTTAGTATTTACTGGAAATCCCCCTAGTTTTGGCAATCAGATAATGATTCGTCGAACCATCTGAGTGTGCTCAAGTCCCTGTATCTCAGCAAGGACTTGGTCGGAGACATCACGTCCTATCCTGAACATGAACATGGTGCGCTTGCGCTTCTGGCTGTGTGAAAAGTCAATGCGCTTTATGAG
>Ga0209417_1003459_pt1 | contig 21075 bp, 20 predicted proteins | sample RifGroF2_FD_184002 | JGI IMG/M metagenome (GOLD analysis project Ga0209417, IMG submission 184002) | Groundwater microbial communities from Rifle, Colorado, USA - Groundwater F2 (SPAdes) (version 2) | ecosystem: Environmental > Aquatic > Deep subsurface > Groundwater | place: Rifle, Colorado... | reverse complement strand
ACAAAACAGTAGGCACAGCCAAAGCGGTAACCGCTGTCGGGTATACAATCACAGGGGCTGATGCTTCGAACTATACACTTTCGGCACAACCAACAGGCATTACTGCCGATATTACTTCAGCTTCGGTTGAGATTACAGGAGTAACAGCCAGCAACAAAACTTACGATGCTTCAGCCACAGCTACTTTAAGTGGTGGAACAGTAAGCGGAGTCATCGCCGGCGATGTGGTAAGCATCACCGACGGAACAGGCGCATTTGCCAACAAGAATGTTGGTACTGGAAAAACTGTAACTGCAACAGGCTACGCTTTAAGCGGAACTGATGCCCCGAACTACAGTTTATCAGCACAGCCTTCGGGCTTATCAGCCGATATTACACCGGCAGGTACTGCCCTTACCATTACCGGGGTCACAGCCAGTAACAAGGTTTACGACGGAAACGCTGCCGCAACCCTTTCGGGAGGAACCCTGAACGGAATAATCGGATCGGATGTAGTGACAATCACAGCCGGAACAGGCGCATTCGCCAACGCGACTGTTGGTACAGGCAAAGCAGTAACTGCTACCGGTTATGCAATCACCGGTGCTGATGCTACGAACTATACACTTTTGGCACAACCAACAGGCATAGCTGATATTACAGTCAAACAATTAAATATTACCGGAATAGTAGCTTCAAATAAGATTTATGATGGCACAACTACCGCTGCTTTGACTGGTACAGCTGTTTTAAATGGCGTAATATCTGGCGATGATGTCCTGCTTTCAGGAATAGGTTATGGAACTTTTGCAGATGCTAATATTGGAACGAATATAACTGTAACAGTTTCTGGTTATAGTTTGTCGGGTACAGATAAGGATAATTATAGTCTGACACAGCCGGGTTTAACAGCCGATATCACGGTTAATCCGCATGCTCCGAGCAACCTGATGTATGCCAGTCCGGTAACCTATACCGCCGGAACGGCTATCGTCAATCTGGTGCCAAGTGTCACAGGTACAGTAACAAGTTACAGTGTAAGCCCAGCCTTACCAACAGGCTTGAGCTTGGATGCCACAACCGGTATCATTTCGGGAACCCCAACAGCAGTTGCAGCCGCTGCCAATTATTTGGTGACTGCAACAAATGCCAGTGGCAGTACCACATTTACCGTACACCTTACTGTCAATGATTCCAGTATAACTACCGGAGTAGCGCCAAGTAATCTGAGTTATTCCACCCCGGTTGTTTACGCAACAGGAAGTTCAATTACGTCACTGACTCCAAGTATCACAGGCACAGTAACAGCTTACAATGTAAGCCCAGCCTTACCAACAGGCCTGAGCTTGGATACCACAACAGGTATCATTTCAGGAACCCCAACAGCAGTTTCAGCCGGTGCCAATTATTTGGTGACAGCTACAAATGCCAGTGGCAGTACTACATTTACCGTACAGATTACGGTCAATGATTCCAGTATAACTATAGGAGTAGCTCCAAGCAATTTGAGTTATTCGACCCCGGTTGTTTACGCAACAGGAAGTGCAATTACAGTACTAACTCCAAGTGTCACAGGCACAGTAACAAGTTACAGTGTAAGTCCTGGGTTGCCAACGGGCTTGACTTTGGATACCACAACCGGTATCATTTCAGGAACCCCAACAGTAGTTGCAGCCGCTGCCAATTATTTGGTGACTGCAACAAATGCCAGTGGCAGTACTACATTTACCGTACACATTACGGTCAATGATGCCAGTGTAACTACAGGAGTAGCTCCAAGCAATTTGAGTTATTCCACCCCGGTTGTTTACGCAACAGGAAGTGCAATTACAGTACTAACTCCAAGTGTCACAGGCACAGTAACAAGTTACAGTGTAAGTCCTGGTTTGCCAACGGGCTTGACTTTGGATACCACAACCGGTATCATTTCAGGAACCCCAACAGTAGTTGCAGCCGCTGCCAATTATTTGGTGACTGCAGCAAATGCTAACGGAAGCACCAGCTTCACGGTCAATATTACGGTCAATGTGTCATTAATAGCCGGAGACAAAGATGGTGACGGTAAAATAACCGATCCTGAAAAAGCTGGTGACACCAATGGCGATGGTAAGATTACTGACCCAGAAAAAGCAGGTGATACCAATGGTGACGACAAGATCACCGATCCTGAAAAAGCTGGCGATACCAATGGAGATGGTAAAATCACTGACCCAGAAAAAGCAGGTGATACCAATGGCGACGGTAAAATTACTGACCCTGAAAAGGCTGGAGATACCAATGGTGACGGCAAGATCACTGACCCAGAAAAAGCAGGTGATACCAATGGTGATGGTAAAATTACTGATCCAGAAAAGGCTGGAGATACCAATGGCGACGGTAAAATTACTGATCCTGAAAAAGCTGGTGACACTAATGGTGATGGTAAAATTACTGACCCTGAAAAGGCTGGCGATACCAATGGTGACGGCAAGATCACCGATCCTGAAAAAGCAGGTGATACCAATGGTGATGGTAAAATTACTGATCCAGAAAAGGCTGGAGATACCAATGGCGACGGTAAAATTACTGATCCTGAAAAAGCTGGTGACACTAATGGTGATGGTAAAATTACTGACCCTGAAAAGGCTGGCGATACCAATGGTGACGGCAAGATCACCGATCTTGAAAAAGCTGGCGATACCAATGGAGATGGTAAAATTACTGATCCAGAAAAAGCCGGTGATACCAATGGTGATGGTAAGATTACTGATCCAGAAATCGCAGGCGATACCAATGGTGACGGCAAGATCACCGATCCTGAAAAAGCTGGCGATACCAATGGAGATGGTAAAATTACTGATCCAGAAAAAGCTGGTGACACTAATGGTGATGGTAAAATTACTGATCCAGAAATCGCAGGCGACACTAACGGCAACGGTATAATTGATGGCGATGAAATTGCCGGGGATATTAACGGTGACGGAAAAATCGATTCTCCCGAAATTATTGGCGATATCAGTGGCGACGGGCACATTAACGGGAATGAAATTGCAGGTGACAGGAATGGAAATGGAAAGATTGATCCGACAGAATTCAGAGTTATCGATCCGGAAAAGGATCATCTGAACGTGGATCACCTGTTCAGTCCAAATGGCGACGGAATCAACGATTACTGGAAACTTCGGGACATTGAGAAGTTTGGCCGTGTCTATGTGAAGATCTATGACCGCTGGGGAACTTTGCTTTATGAATCGACCAATTATCAAAATGATTGGGATGGGACCTCAAAAGGCAAATCATTGCCAGAGGGAGCTTACATCTATTTCATCAAGACTGAAAAGGATGGTGATAAAAAAGGTGTAATCAACATTGTCAGGTAATAATTGAAATATTAAAAACCGGAGCAGTTGGAGTACTTGTATTCTGACTGCTCCTTCAAAAAAACAACCATGAAAAATTTACTACTAATTATTTCCGCGATGCTGTTGACCATCTCTTTGTATGGACAGCAATTACCATTGACTGATAACTATTTTGTTGATAAGTATTCCCTATCCTCAGCTTATGCTGGTAATAGTGAGAATAAGAATCTGCTTCTCAGTTACCGGAGAGATTGGTCAGGTGTGGACAATGCTCCAAGGACAATCAGGCTTAGTTACCACGATGGATTTAAATCAAATGCCGGAATTGGGGCCAAAATTATTCTTGACAAGTTCGGAGTCTTTCAAAGCTTCTATGGCATGGCTACTTATAGTTACCGCATAAAGGTGGTCGAAAATAAGTTTCTGCTTTTTGGGTTATCAGCAGGTATTCACCAGAATTCCATCAACTTCAGCGACTATTACAACGACCCCAATTTTACTTCCGATCCTTCGATGATCAATAAGGATGTGAAGTCAACAGTAAGACTGGTAAGTGATTTTTCGGTCATATACTCATCTGGCAGGTTTCAGTCAGGCCTATTATTTTCAAATGTAAGTTACAGTGACTTCAAATATACCGATGTTAAAGTAAAGTATAGTCCATTCGTTCATTATCAGCTTCATGCCAATTACACAATTATGCTTGATGGAGCATGGGAAATCACACCGATAGCAATCTACAGAGGAGGAAAGAACATACAAAGCCAACTGGAAGTAGCTACCCAGTTTAAATACAATAATCGGGTTTGGGGGAATATCGCGCATCGGGGTAAAAACGTTTTTTGTCTTGGCTTTGGGATGAACGCGAGTAAAGGGATTCTTTTGAATTATACCTACAATTTCTTTACAGGGGTTACAGTTGCGGGCTTTCAAAACCATGAACTTACAGTAGGATTGAAACTTGCAGATTTTTTTCCAAAAAAGGATGATGCAGCTGTAGAAAATTAATTGTTTGACGGCGGAATTGATCATTTTCTCTCGAACAATTACATAAGCTCTATTAATATAAAATTCTTGCGGTAATGGACGACGAAAATATCATTTGTGGATTGGCCTATCGGTGTCCGTACAATGACCGTTTAGGAACATGCTCGCTATTTTACATGGAAGGAAAAAGTTTTACTGAAAAGCTTGTTTTGGTTGAAGAGATGGATGAGCAGGGGAAAGCAGAAATTTTGCAACAACATGCGAATTGTAAGAATAAACTTAATGGATATGAAAAATGGTGAAATGAATGAAAGACAAGGATATAAGGTGTCTATTTGTAAAAACTTACTTTTTGTGGTTTTATGTAACCCCACTTTATAATATGAATCAAAGTTTGTTAAATAAAGCAGAAAACAATGAAAAGAAGATTATCTGCTTATATGAAGGCGAACATATTTATCCAAAATGTTTGAATTGTGATCAAGTATTAATTGTTCAATGCGGGTTCATTGTAATTTATCTCGAAGATGAGTTTGGAAAAAAAAAGATAATTGATTTTAAAATTCCAGGAGAAAATTTACAGATGAAATTTAAAAACGATGAAGATAAGATTCATCAATTACAAGGGAAAATGCTGGAATATACTGAGATCTTAATTTTATAATGAATCAATATAAAGGACAATAAACGAAGCCAATTATGAAACTATCCAAAACTGAGATTTGCATAGCAGTTCTAGCCTGTTTCTTTTTTCTTAATCCTGTGGATGTTTGTGCTATGAAAAAGTATGGATTAAGAAGTTATTCCATTTTTAGAAATGACTCTTCATCGAAATATTTTGATCTTCAAAGATTTGGTATTAAATACAATAATCTAGACCAATGCGATAATCAAATCACATTAAGCCAATTTTACCAGAATGGTCATGATGAATCTTCAGCGGGTTGGAATGTGCGTTCTTTTGGTGTTGTACTTCATTCAAAATTTGATCGTTTTAATTTTAATGTTGATCAGGGTATATTGACAGATCCGGACGACAACATTGCGCCAACGAAATTAGTACATCGGTTTGGCCTTAGCATGGAACAGGCTTATTTAGACGATGATCGGATGTATTTTGGAATTTATGGTGGAACAGGTAAACCATTCCCAGAGTTGTCATTTTTGGGATTATACAGTCACAATATAAAACAGATGTGTAGATTATCCGGTGAAGTTTATGCAACGATTTATGGAGATGACGAGGCCTGTTTGTCTATGGCTGCTTCGTTTGCCAAGGTGTTTTCAAATCACTATTTGACTGCAAAGCCGTATTGCCTGATGACACGAGATGTTAAGTTTAACCTCATTTTGTCAGATCAAATATTTTTCAAAAACGATGCAAGTTATGTGATTTTCAAACTGGTTTCAGGTTACTATCCGGACAGTTACACATTCATTAATTATGCCAGAGTCAACGACCGGAGATACCGGATTTCATGTGAGGGGCTTTTTAATATCCCTCAATCTCAAATGTCTGTAATGCCTCTAATTGGGTATGAATATATTGAAGAGTCTATGGCAAGTTATCACGGCAACTGGCATGTTCAAATTGGACTAAGATATACTTTTAAAAATAAAGATTATTACGCTGAAAAATAGGTATAGCGTTTATAGACGATTTTATAAGTTTTACTATTTGACATTTAAAAGAGATTCAAACTGTATCTGGTAATGTCCGATGATTTATTATGCTTTTGATTGATAATTGTTGTGGGTTGAAAAGAATGTCAAGAATAAAATTATCATTATGAAAAAATATGAAAACACTAAATTTTAAATTCTCAAAAAAGAACAATTTAAAAGGAAAGCCAATATCCTGACCAAACTCGGAATCATATTGTCTGACGTTCAAATGACCTTTAATATTTCATTTTTGCGCACATAACAAATTATGCAATAGATACGAAATTTCAGGTTACTTCATTTAATAATAACATTCTGACATATAAATAGAAAGATGAGACCATTTACAACTGTAATGTTTATTTTATTGACTATGAAGAGTTTTTATGGAAATTGTGCGAATGTGGACGGTATGTTTACCGGACACATTAATCACAAAATCAAATTATTTGTATACGATGGTCTTGAAAGAGTCGAGGTTGCAAGTGCGACAACCGACAGACACGGTCGTTTTCATCTTAATTGTCCAAATGGTTATCTGGGAATGGGGTATTTGGAAATACCTGATGAGGGAAGATTGGAACTTGTTCTGAACGACTCAGATATCCGTATTGCAGGTCGTAATATTTTAGAAATCGACAGGATCAAATTCAGGAATAGTCAGGAAAACCGTTTGTATTATCAGTTTCAGGCCGATCATAAAAGGAGAGATGATTCCTTGCTAGAATTGCACCAACTGCTGTCCCAATCCCCGAAGAATGAAAATCACAATGGGGGAACGGATAAATCATCCATAAGTGATCAAATCAGAAAGTCTGTTCGGGAAGAACTCGATTTCATTACGGGACTTGATAAAGCGACTTACATTTCATGGTATTTACCATCTATCAGATTTATTCATGATATGTCGGTTCAGTCCAGATACAATCCAACATTCATTCCATTTTTTATTGAAGATTTCAGGAAGCTGGATTTAGCGGATAAACGTCTGATTCATAGCGGTATTTATTGTGATCTGATCGAAGGTCATTTTACTTTACTGGAAAATACGAATAATTCCAGAGATGAAGTTTATTCTGCGATATATCAATCAATCAACTACATAATCAATAGTTTGGAAAGAAAGGATGAAAAACTTTTAGCTCAAATAGATATATTTCTATATAATCGATTGAAGGAGAATGGATTTGGTGAACTTTCGAGGTATCTGACTATGGCTGTTTTAGCGAAAGGCAACATTAAAACGGGAAGACATAATTAAAAACACTAAAACTGAAACCCGGTTACGTTCTCTGTAATGCAAATCCATAGAACTGTTTAATGAAGGCTGGGTTTCTTTTTATCATCGAATCTGCGTCTTCCTGATATCTGTTTGTCTATGGGGCATAGTCGTTACTTTAGTCTTTATCGCTGTTATTGTAAAATTATTACCTGAATATATATGAACAGAAAGGAACTTTACATGAATAGTATTCCAAACGACATAAAGGAAATATTAATTGTCGACGATATTGACGATAATGTAAGATTATTAACCTCAATATTATCTTCTGAGGGATTTAGTGTTTGTACTGCCAGTAATGGCGAAATGGCAATACAAAATGCACGGAACAAATTGCCTGCGATCATCCTGCTTGATATCCTAATGACTAATATGGATGGATTTGAAGTTTGTCGAAACCTAAAAGCTGATAAAGCGACACAAAGTCTTCCTGTGATTTTTATTAGCTCTTTGAGTGAAGAAAGTTCAAGGCATAAGGGATTTGAGTTCGGAGGAGTTGATTATATAACTAAGCCATTTAAAAAGGAGGAAGTTCTTGCCTGTATTAGATCACATATAAGTATATCCGAATTAATATCTTCGAATGAAAGACAAACACGTCGATTGCAGTATCTTAACGAGCAGCTTGAACTGGAAGTACTCCGAAGAAGGAAAATTGAAGAAAAGCTTAAAGAAACAGAAGAACGGTTCAATAACGTAGTGCAGTCTTGTACCTTTGGAATGCACTTTTATGAGCTCGATGAAAATGGACAATTAATTATTAATGATTGTAATTCGGCAGCAGCCCGGATTTTGAGAATCGACAGCAGACACCTTATTGGAAAAACGCTTTTGGAAGCATTCCCGAACCTTAGCCAAACCGATGTGCCAAAGATGCTACTTCAAGTGGCCATTGGCGAATTAGATATTCAGACTTTCGAGATAGATTATCATGACCATCAGGTAAATGGAATTTTCGAATTTACAGTCTTTCGTATTGGAACAAATTCAATCGCAGTTAATTTTCTTGATGTAACGCAACGAAAGTTGTCCAATCAAAATGATCACGTATTACTCCGAACACTTATCGATAATCTTCCGGTTATAGTATATATCAAAGATCAGAAATGCAGAAAGATAATTGCAAATGCTGCAGATATTGAGAATATCGGAGTGATGCATGAATCGCAAGTTATCGGGAAAACTGATCTTGAGCTTTTTGACGGAGAAACTGGTTCACGAGGCTATTCTGATGACTTACATGTCATTCAGACTGGCCAATCGATTATAAACAAAGAAGAAGTATTTGCTGATAAAAATGGAGCCCTCCGGTGGTTGTTAACTTCCAAAATGCCCCTTTTTGATGAGTATGGTAAAATTACTGGTCTTGTGGGTATAGGACGCGATATTACTGAAAGGAAGAAAGAAAAAGAGCAGATCAATAGACTGACAAAAAGTATAGAGCAAATCCCTATATCATTTGTCATAACAGATATTAATGGAGCGATTGAATATGTCAACCCTAAATTTTGTGAAGTAACCGGTTATTCGTCAAAAGAAGTACTTGGTAGGAATTCAAGGATTCTAAACCCAGGTAAAATGCAGGATACCGTTTATAAACAATTATGGGAAACAATTACTGGCGGAAAAGTTTGGAGAGGTGAGTTCTTAAACAGAAAGAAGGATGGAGAATTATACTGGGAATGGGCCACTGTCGCACCAATTAAAGATGAGCATGATATAATAACAAACTTCATTGCGGTCAACGAAGATATAAGCATGCGGAAACAAATGGAAACGGATTTGATCGCGGCTAAAGAAAAAGCAGAAGAGAGTGACCGTCTAAAATCAGCATTTTTGGCCAACATGTCGCATGAGATTCGTACACCTTTAAATGGCATTATCGGCTTTTCAGAACTTCTGACTGATTCGTTTTTCGATGAAGAACAAAAGGAGGAATTTATCCACCATATCGTTGATAACGGGAACAGCCTTTTAACTATTATCAGTGACATTATGGATATCTCCAAAATGGAATCAGGAGAAATTACCTTAAGAAAGGTTCATGTTGATATTGAAAAACTTTTGACTGGAATAATTAACACACATGTAAAGAATTTTACGGAGAAGGGTCTTGGACTACTTCTGATTCCAAAAAGAAACGAACCAAATTTGATTTCGGTTTTTGTTGATGAGGTTCGATTATGCCAGGTATTTAACAACTTAATTGGAAATGCCCTCAAATTTACCGAAAGTGGTGGTGTGGTTATTGGGTATAGCTGTCATGAAAAGATTGTTGAGTTTTTTATCAAAGATACAGGGATTGGAATCCCCATGAACTATCACAAAATAATTTTTGATCGGTTCAGGCAGGTGGAAACTTCTTATGTGCGCAGGTTTGGGGGAACAGGACTTGGTTTGGCGATTACGAAGAATCTTATCGAGGTAATGGGAGGCAAAATATGGTTGGAGTCTGAACCGGAACATGGATCAACATTTTATTTTACTCTTCCAACTGATTGTGACTGAAGAATAATAAATACTAACTGATTAAAGTATTAATAATCAATTCTGAAAGAATGTTTTTGTAGACAAGTCTGATTTCGAAAAGAAACAAAAAAGGTAGAGAATATAAATGTTATAGAATTGTGGTGGATGGTAAAGATTTTTGAATAATCAGTAAATAGTCTAATTATTAACAATTTAAATTTTTGCCATGGAAACGTTATGTGGATTAATTTTGGAACAGGAAAGTGAACTTCACAAAAAGTACAACTTATCCGTCATCGTTTTAGATCAATTGTATTTTGCTCCTATACATGGAGTTTGTAAAAAGATAATCTTAATTGGATTAAGAATAGTTCAACTGAAAATAAGGAGTTATCGCTTTTTGAAAAGCAATTTTCGGAATTCGTTACTTAATTGAAAATGCTTCAATATGGCAAAAAACACTCCTGAAAAAATTGTCGAAAAGTTAAAAGACAATTTACAAAAAGTTGACAGGAACGAATCCCTTGATTTGCTTTTTATTGAAAGGGCAATCGGAATTTGTTCTTCTGCGCTTTTAGAACTGCGTGAATTCGTTAACCAGTATAATTTTAAAGACAAAGAGGAGGAAATCCACTTTTTTAAAGTCACTAAGCCTTATGTGCTTGGAGAATACCTGTTTCATTCGAAACTCTTTGAAATAGAGGCCAAGCAGCCTGTTACATCAATAAAGGCAAGAAAAAAATATTTAAAAAGGATGATTTCCGAAGCTCAGTATTTCTTCGATGAGAACCCGGAATTTTATCATTATTACAGGAGCGGATCAGAACATCTTGATGATAAATATTTTGCCAGGACAAATATCAGTTGCTACTTTAATTGCCATCACTATATTGTTGATCCGTGCTTTTCCACCAGCCATGATTATACCCTGTCAGCTATAAAAGCTTATGAAAAGGTAATTGATTATTGCAAAAATGAGGTAAACAATCTAAAATTGCTCAAACGGTTACCTGTTGCACCTGATGGGTCAATCCAGTTCAGAACAAACCTAACCTGGACAGAAAAGAAAAGGGCGCTTATTGAGCTAATCTATGCCATCCTAAGTTCTGGTGCGGTTAATAACGGGAAAGCAGATATTAATGAAATGGTCAGGGCATTTGAAATCGTTTTTAATATCAAACTTCCCAGATTTTACCATGTCTGGTTCGAAATACGTTCCCGGAAGCCAGATAAGCGTACTTGGTTTATTGACCTAATGAAAAAATGCCTTCTAAAACGAATGGATGATGCAGATGAAGAATAAGGAATGGAAAACGACATAGTTTATCAACGAAAGAAATGAACTGTATGTAAAAAAACGGATAAAAACATATCTATAAACTTAAGAGCGTTTGCTTTTATTCCAGTGTCAGAAAATCGTCAAATTTTATATACCAAAGGAATAATAAGTACAGCGCCCACATTTTGCGTGGGCTGGACTTACTATTTGGTATGGGTGTTTGACGATACCCCTGGTACTGGTAATGTTTCAGTTCCACGCTTTTTTTATCCTAATGTAAACGATAGAATCTCTAATTCAATGAAAAAATATTTAACTAAGAAGAACATTAAAAATGCCGACATGGTCAGTGCATTTATCAGTTGTCCGTTTGGTGAACCTGTAGAGGATTGTCCGTTTATCCCATACTACGGGATCAATAATGCCGGGAAACAAATCGATTTGATAAATACCCTTTCCGAACAAAAGCTTCAGCAACTGCGCTCCCACCACCAATCTTGTATCGCTTTACGCCGCAGCAAAAATGTATTAGAAAGTACTGATTCTGAAATTAAACGTAAAAAAACTTCCTGATTTGCCGAATCCGAATCATACTGTCGTTAAGTAGGCATATCCTGTATTTTTTATCCGCATTGGTGTCAAACCGAAATAGCAGCAGTTTTGGAATTTTTTGATCTAGTAAATTTACAATCTGTAAATCAGAATTTTGACTCCTAAAAGAATCATTATTTCAATCAGACTGTGATCAAATTCACATCTTCTTCCCATTTCTGATCGAAAAATCCACCCAACTTGGGTACAGGTGTGGTATTTGTAATTTTCAAAGGTTGCATTTTGGGGAAAATTCAAAATGAGCTTCGGAATGATGAACTACCATTTAAAAATCCCGGATGAATTACATCAAACACCTGAATGGCTTTTTTGAAAGGCTGTCAAACGATCAACGGATGACCGCCTATCACATCAGCCTTTACCTGGTATTGTTTCAATTCTGGAACCTGAGCAGGTTCCAAAACCCCTTCCCCATCAGTCGACAGGAACTCATGGCATTATCACGAATCGGCTCCGTGAACACCTATGCCCGATGTGTAAAAGAACTACATAGTTGGGGATACATTTGTTATTTCCCATCCACGAACTGGCATACTGGTAGCAAGGTTAGCTGTATCAGATTTGATACAACAACTGATACAACGAGTGATACGACTATGGGTATCAGAAGTGATACAACGACCAATACAACGAGTGATACACTTTTTATAAACAGATCAAACAAGAACAAACAGGATAAACAGGAAAATCCCCAAATTTTTAAAAATGGAAGAGAAAAAATTAATGGGAAAAGCCGGTTCAGTGTCTCCAACGACAAGGATTATTCAGAGCCCCTATAATCAGGCTGCAGAATTAAAAAACGGGATGTTTCATTTTAGTTTTCCGGCTAGCTTGAACTGGATGGAAGAGCAGGGAAAAATTTTATTTGGGCCGCACTTTTCCATTTACCAGGAAGATCAAAGCGTGATCTACAAACTGTTGGTGTATGCCATTGGAGACGTGGAGAGTACCATCAAACAAGGTATTGACCTGAAAAAAGGGCTTCTTGTCTCGGGACCTGTCGGCTGTGGAAAATCTAGTATTTTGACCCTTCTCAGTTACTTTTTTCCGGTTGAAAAACAATATTTGGTCAAACCAACCAGGGAAATCAGTTTTGAATTTGAAAAAGAAGGCTATATCATGATTAACCGGTATAGTAATGGCGCATTTCGTTCAGTCAAAGGCGCACTCACTCCCGTTGTCTGTTGTTTTGATGATTTGGGTATTGAACAGCCCCTGAAATACTACGGTAATGAATGTAATGTTATGGCCGAAATCCTGCTTAGTCGTTATGACTTGTTTATTTCGCAAGGCATGATCACCCACATAACTACCAATCTTTCCGCCTCTGAACTGGAATTCGCTTATGGTAACCGAATCCGTAGCCGGATGCGTGAAATGTTTAACCTGGTGGCTTTTGACAGGAATTCCAAGGATAAACGGATTTAGGGTAAATCAATACAACGATAAATCCAAAATCAAGGTATTAGCCGGTGTTTGGTTAGTAGGTTCTGCGGCCTGTTCGCGCTTTGGCTCCGCCAGGGCGCGAACAAGCCTCGATTCAGTATGGAAGAGTGAGCCAAGCCGGTTTAATGCTCAATTCCGGGCATCTCATGCCTGAATTGATCTTTTCCGGACATGGTCACACTTCCCATTTTTTTTCAGGGTTTAAGTAAATTTTTAGGTTCAGGATTCCTTTTATCAGGGATTTTCCCCGTTCCCCGGCACATTAGCTTCTCTCGCTTTTTTCGCTCCCTTTTCCCTGTTCGGAACCTCACAGGGACCGGTCGCTCAGCTCCGCTCGTTCAGCAAATAAGCCGGGAGATACCGCACCTCAAGAGTAACCCATTCATTCCATTACACTTCCGATGCCCTGACTAAATTTCGCCCGTCCGTTTTATCCTGCCCTATCTCCACTTGCAGGAAACGGACACGGGCCTCATTTCGGCTCCTGCCGTCAGCTTCATTCCATTTCCCGGACTACACTTGACTCTTGCCCACACTCCCTACAAAAATCTTTCTTCAGTTTACATTTAGGTCAAATTCAAAAAAAAGAAAAGCCAATTTAGCTGATCTCCCCATCTCCCTGTGCAGGAAGAAATGCAAGACCATTGCAAGTGTCCCAACGACAAAATATTTCAGATAATTTTCAAAAGAATTCAGGTTCCGGGACAGCCTTGCATTTCCGCCCCGATCCGCTCATGTGTGGCTTTCTTTTTCTTTTTTTGACTGTTTTTTCTTTTTCTTTTGGGCAATTCCATCTTATTCCATCCAAATTAAACTTAATCAATCAATTGATTCACAAATACTTTTAAAAATAGTTCAGCTCAAAACGACCTTCAATTGATCAGTTTATAACAACCACAATTCCTGATTTCACAAAAAAGCCACAAGAGTTGGGTACACCAGTGGCATTTTTCGTTTCTCGGTACCAGACATTTGCTCCGATAGTTAACCAGACCGGAAATCGCTGAAGAAAGATTTTCGGCCCTGTATTTAAACTTTAAAAACTTACGCAAATGTTTGGAATCAATCAAATCAGTTGGGGGCAGTTTGCACAATTCATTTTGGGAGCCCTACTTTTATGGTATCTGTCAATTTTATTGCTGGCGCTTGTCAATCAAAAAAGCAATCGGAAAACTCTTTTTGAGGACGACCAATTTAGTCCGGTTCTTTCAGAGGGTCTGCAACCCATTGCTGTCTCTGCTCAGGATTATCCTTCTGAGCTTATCCCTATCCGTTTGGCAGAAGCTATTCTCTTACCTGTTTCCTTGTACGAAGAAACCGGAATGGATGACGGTTATCACATCGAATGCTTTGCAAACCCCAATCATCCGCAATTGCCAAAAATTCTGGAGAACATCCAGTTTCAGTCATAATTCATTCTCATTTATTCATTCTAAAAACTCAAAGTTTCATGAAAACAAAAGTTAAATGTTTTTTCAAACGGGCAGAAGCCGTTGTTGCTTTGCTCATTCTTGGTGTTTACCAGACTATGGCTCAGTCTGCCGCGGGTATTGACCAAGCGACGTCAGAGGTAAGTTCCTACATTGATCCGATCTCTAACCTGATTATTGCCATTGGAGCCGTGGTCGGGCTGATCGGCGGAGTCAGGGTTTACATCAAATGGCAGAGTGGTGATCAGGATACCCAGAAAGCTATCATGGGCTGGTTTGGCGCCTGTTTATTTCTGATTTTGGTGGGAGTCGTGATCAAAGCATTTTTTGCCTGATGCAAGCCTATTCAATCAAGAAAGTGGACACCCGGTTATATATCAAAGGGCTTTCCGGCCCTTTGGTATTTCAAGCCCTGTACGGCATCATCGCTTCCTTTCTGCTTTTTTCCGCACTCTACATTCTTGCCGGAGTGTTCCCGGCAGTATTGATCGGAGTCCCTGCCTTTTTCGGTTACCTCTATCGGCTGAATACCATCCAGAAGAAGTATGGTCCGGAAGGTTGGGGAAAGAAACAGACTGCGCGGAAACTGCCTCAATTCATTAGCTGCAAACGTCGAATCCATCAAATTTTTTACAGATGAAAATCAAGAATCTTGAAAGTATACTACCTGTAATGGGATTTAACGGTGATGTTCAGGTCTCCAATAACCTCGATCTGACCATTGGTTTTCGGCTTCGTTTGCCGGAAGTTTTGTCGTGCAGTAGCGAACAACTCTATATGTTGCATGATACCTTTCAGCGGATGATCAATCTGCTGCCTGCCGGAAGTTTTCTGCACAAACAGGACTTTTTCCTGATCAAAAAATTCCATCTGCAAGAGCTGGATAATCAGGCAGGACAGGCTTTTGAAAATAGCAATGAAAGCCTGAATGCTTCCTATCTGAAACACTTTGACGGAAGACTTTTCCTGAAGCACGACTGCTGTTTTTACATCAGTTTGCTGAATAAGGGCCTTTTGAAAAACTATCTGGAATCAGCTCTGATCTTTTCCCGAAAAGAACGCAACCTGGAAAAATTGCAGTACGACAAGATCAACGAACTTAGAAGTAATGTTGTGGCTATTTTTAACCAGAATGGAATCGGATGTGACCCCATCACACGGGAAGAAGCCATAGGCGACGATAAGTCATTGGGACTGATCGAACGTTTTCTGAGCCTCAATTTTACTGAAAACCACCCTGCTTTGGGAGGAATTGATTTTCGTGACCGGCTAAAAGTGATGGACCAATTTGTGGAAGTATTGTCTTTAAGCGATTATTCCCACATCCCTGCTGAACTTAGGCCAGCTTCGGAACATCCGCAGACCGGGCTTCCTGTATCATTGGTATATCCGGTCAGTTATCACCTTCCGTTTTCACACATCACCAACCAGTTTATTTACATTCCCGACCAACAGGATATCAAAGGCTTTCTGGAAGGCAGCTACAAAAAGATTTTCAGTTTGTCCAAGTTTTCTTCCGAGAATAAGGTCAATGCAGGGCTGATTGAATCCTTTCTGGACCAGGTACAAACCTCTGGTGAAAAGATCGTGAAGACCCACTTTAATGTGATGCTTTTCAACTCAGCACTGAAAGATTTGAAGCAGCACAAAAGCGAAACCAGTTCCGCTTTTTCGATGATGAACTGTTTTCCGTACCAGCATACCCACGATCTGCCGATGTTGTTTTTCTCCTGTGTTCCTTTCTCCACACAGCTTCCGGAAACAGAACTTTTTATTACCCAAGTTCCACAGGCTTGTTGCCTCACGAACTTCGAAGGTGAACTGAAAAACAGCGCTTCGGATTTTATCATCCGCCTTTCTGACCGTTTGGAAGGGTGCCCGGTGAAGATTGACATCTCCGATGAACCGATGCACAAACACCTGATTCATAACCGAAACAAGATTATTATCGGAGGATCTGGCTCCGGAAAATCTTTTTTCACCAATCATTTACTCAGACAGTATGCTGAAAGCGGCAATTGCCACATCGTTTTACTGGATGTAGGCCGAAGCTATGAGCTATTGACCATCTATCTGAATGAACGCCTCAAAGACCAGGGCGGCGCCATGATGGTGGAATTTACCACTGAAAACCCGATTTCGTTCAATCCATTTATTCTGGAAGTCGAATTGGACATTGAGCGCAAACAAACCATCCTGTCGGTGATCTATACCATTTACAAGGAAAACCTGTCGGAGATGGAAAAGGATGTCATTGCCCATTCGTTGACAGCCTTTTTTGAATCCGAATCAAATGAGCGTTCTTTCAATGGTTATTACGAATTCTGCCAATGCTACATTCCGGAACTTGTAAAAGAGAAATCCGTCCAGTTTAACAGCAATGAGTTTTTCTTCATCCTGGGCAAATATTACAGGGGTGGCGAATATGACTATTTGTTGAATAAAGAGATGGATACCGATGTATTTTTTCACTGCCCTTTTATTGTCTTTGAATTGGACAATATCAAGGATCACGCAACGATCTTTCCGGTAGCTACCCTGATTATCATCGACATTTTTATGCAGAAAATGAGACGGCTAAAGGGTGTCCGGAAGGTTCTGTGTATTGAGGAGGCCTGGAAAGCAATTGCGACCCCGCAGATGGCCAGCTACATCAAATACTTCTACAAGACCATCCGTAAATTCTTTGGAGAAGCAATGGTTGTCACCCAGGAAGTGGATGATGTGATTTCCTCTCCTGTGATCCGCGATGCGATCATCAACAACGCCGATACCCGGATTTTGCTTGACATGAGCAAGTTCCGGAACAAGTTTCAAAGCATTAGTGACACCCTTGGTTTGACAGAGTTCCAGAAAGACCAGATCCTTTCGATTAACAAAAACCTGCCATCCGGAAGGAAACTCAAAGAAGTCTTTATCGGGCTTGGAAGCTACTCACAGGTTTATGCACTGGAAGTCAGCAAACCGGAATATTTCTGCTACACCTCTGAACAAAGCGAAAAGGAAATGATCCTGAAAAAACTCCATGAAGAGCAGGACCTATCCTTTGTCGAAATCCTCAAATCCATGTAAAACATCAACAGTTACAACAATGAAAACAATTTTAACGACGACAACAACGAGAACAAAAGCACCATTTTTAATCGTACTATTCATTGCTTTTTTCAGCATGGTCGTGACTAACAACACCTTTGCCCAGGCTCCGGTAACCGATGTTGGGGCGGGCATTCAACGCGAAGCGCTTTGGGATCAGGAAAAAGGAATCCTGTCTGAAATTAACTGGTACAATGTTCTGATCAAAGTCCTGAATGGCGACATCAAGGGACTAACCTCAGAACTGGTTGGGATCGATCAAAAGAAGCTGGCAAGCCTTCAAAAGGTATCTTACCTGATTAAGGATTACAAGCGTATCAAGCAGACCAAAGAGATGCTGGATAAGATTATCTACATCTATACCACTAAATTGCCCTTGCTGGTTCAGGACGAAAACTTTACTACCCGTCAGGCTGCGGTGATTGTCGAATCTTTTGACCTTGTGCTGGATGACAGCCGCCAATTGGTCACCACCATTCTGAATACCATCGTGGAAGACGACCTGTTTATGATGGACGACAAACAGCGGTACGACACCATCAATGGAATCTATACCGAAGTGAAAAAACACTATGGGACCATCTGTTACCTCTACAACAAGCTGGCCTGGGCTTCCTACCAACGCAGCTTCAATACCGGACAGATCGAAAAGTTCGCCTTCTACTACACTCTGTATGATTAACAATCAACGACAAATGATAAGACAATTTATGAAAACAATACTTTTCATTCTCATCTTTCCCTTGGCAGCACTGCTGCCGGGGAAGGAATTGAAAGCCCAGATTTTTGACATCAAGTCATGGAACGGGACTTATCCTGAAATGGAAGGAACTTATCCACTTTCCTTTATGGCATTCAAAGGCTGGTTGATCCCGGTCCCCCATGTTTTTATACGAACCTGGCCCACTCACTACTATATTGAAGTTGATGCGGCATTGGTATATGACACGGAAGAATACGCCGGAATGCTGAAAACAAACCTGCTGAAGATCATCGAAAGGCTGATTGAAAAATCCCAGATGAAGAAAAGGCACGAGGAAACGGAACAGATTAAAAACAATACTGAAATACAGCGTGACATTGAAAAGAAGATCTTCGATGCCAATTCTGATCAGTTGTCCGATGTATATAGCATTGCCTCCGGTTTTATCCGGTTGTATGTAAGCATCGCTAACATGGACAAGCTGGACAACTGCAAATGGCTCCGGCAAACTTACCAAAAGGAAGCCGATGAACTGCTAACCCGGTTTATTTCCGTCAACCTGTTTCTGACCGACCACGGCAAAAAGCTGGAAGCCTTTGACGAAATCCGTTGTGAACTAAACAAGCAAATCGGCGAGACTGACTACACCTACCGAAAGGTATTGCACCTGCAGGCATTCAACAACAACGTTCCACAATCCTATGCTTTCCTGAAGGATTAACAATTAACCATTGATCATTAACCATTTAAAACTTGATTCATGCTTTTACAAGTAATGAGTACCCAAAGCTTTTTTCAATTTACCGATGTATTGGTCCGGGGAGGACTTGACAATGCCCAGTTGTTGGTCAACATGGCCCGCGCCATTGGCGGTATTGCAGCTTTTCTGTATATATCCAAACGCATCTATGAACAGCTGATTGCTGACAATCCCATCTCACTGTTACCCTTACTCCGGCCCTTTGCACTAGTGTTGGTCATCACTTTTTGGGCTCCTTTCGTTCAACTGCTGATGGTTCCCACCAAAGGGCTGACCAAGCTCTCTGAAGCTGTTTATGCTGATAAAAAACACATCGTGGCAGCCAAACTGGAAGAAAAGCAGGATGCTATCCTTGCGGTTGATTTACCTTCCTTTCAGGAAAACGAGGAAAAAGAAGCCTCCCTGTGGGACAAAGGCGTTAACCTGCTTTTGACTACCTACAACATCGTTTCAGGAAGGGCTTTGCAGCACCAGATCAACTTCTACTTCATGGACAGTGTCCGACAACTTTTGGAATCCTTTTTTGAGGCTCTGGTTTACCTGATCGCTTTTCTCCGAACTGTCTTTTGTGTGCTGCTGATCATCTTCGGGCCACTGGTGTTTGCCATCTCGATTTTCGACGGTTTTCAGGATAATTATCTCCAATGGATCGCCAGGTTTGTGAACGTGAACCTGTATCTGCCCATCGCCCTGATTATCCTTTCATTGGTTCAGGAAGTGCTGATTTATGTACTTGATGCCGAGATTGCTGCGACCAAAGCTTCGCTGATCTACCAGCCTTCGTTGTACTATGTTTCCAATATGGTGGTTCCGGTTTGTGGCATTGTCGGACTGGTTATGGTTCCCAAAATTGCATCGTGGATTGTCAGCGCATCAGGCACCAGCTCTGGTGGCGGACGGATGGTAAAAACCGCAGCCATGATGATGATTACCAAAGGGGCAATGAAATAACCTGAATTTATTTAATCTCAAATAATCCAAAATCAAGATGAATAAGATTTTTGATATCCAGCGTAAATTCCGGTTTACTGTTTATGTCCTTTTGGCTGTCAGCCTGCTGATGACAGGATTCAGCACCTTTGTTTTCACCCGTTCAATCGGTCTGGCCGAACGCTCCCGGCAAAAAATCTATGTTCTGGACAACGGTAAATCCCTTTTACTGGCCCTTCGTGCCGACATCACGGACAACCGGCCTTCAGAAGCCAAAGACCATGTGAAACGTTTTCACGAACTGTTTTTTACGATGGAACCCGATAAACAGTACATCGAGAACAATGCACGGGAAGCACTGTATCTCGCGGATGGTTCTGCCATGAAACAGTACCAATCCTACAAGGAAAATAACGTCTATAACCAGATCATTGCTTCTGACATCAGTATGACCCTGACAACCGATTCGGTACAGATCGATTTTTCGGCTTATCCCTATCAGTTCCGGTTTTTCGGACGCCAGAAGATTGTCCGAAAATCTAATATCACAATCCGTAACCTGGAAACCTCCGGGCGGCTCCGGAACATCTCCCGGACCGACAATAACCCGCATGGATTTATGATAGAAGATTGGTTGATAACGGATAATAAAGATTTGGAAACGATGAAACGCAAGTCCTTTTAATTCTAAAAAACAACGATTATGAATACAGAAAATAAACAATCCAAAAACCTTGTGATGCGAATCAGTGAAGCTATCCGGTTTAATGAGTGGATTGACCGGTTAGACCAGAAGGATCAAAAACTCGATCCGGCCAAACGGAAGAAGAAATGGACGATCATCTTGTGTATATCCTTTTTAATATACCTGATTTCTTTTCTGGTTTTCCCAAAACCGGTACTCATTCACGAACCCATTCAACCGGTCAGTGAAGGAAACCCGGATACAGCGAAAACACTGAAGCATAAGAAATCCCTCTCCTTTGAAATGCCTGTCGACTCGTTTGAAACCATTCTAAAACAAGAAATACATGAAAGCATACCTGAAAAGAAATAAGCCGTTGCTATTCCTTCCGCTGGTTTTGATTCCCTTTATTGT
>Ga0209417_1003458_pt1 | contig 21078 bp, 10 predicted proteins | sample RifGroF2_FD_184002 | JGI IMG/M metagenome (GOLD analysis project Ga0209417, IMG submission 184002) | Groundwater microbial communities from Rifle, Colorado, USA - Groundwater F2 (SPAdes) (version 2) | ecosystem: Environmental > Aquatic > Deep subsurface > Groundwater | place: Rifle, Colorado... | reverse complement strand
TTGGTGAAGCAGCAGCAGTAACTGTTGGGGTAACTGTATCTGTCTTAATTGTTCTGTCTATTGGAGAAGAGACACCGGAGTTACCGACAAGGTCAGTGCCATAGTAGTAGATGATATGGGTGCCTTCGTCTGCAGTAAGAGGAGATGAATAAGTAGTATAGTTTTCAGCATCATCCCATTTGTAGTAGATAGTGGAAGCACCAGAGCCAGATCCGTCATCTGAGGTGAAGGTGACGGAAGGAGCTGAAGTTTTGTAATAGTCATCAGTACCGTTTGGATCAGCTGGATCAAGGTAGATGTCGGTGGTGGGGATGGTGGTGTCAATTTTGATATCAGCCACATTACTTTCTCCAGCTATAGTCCAGTCAGAAGAGTTATCAAGCTCATTGATTGCTTTGACTCTCCAATAGTAAGAACCATCAGATAAAGAGGCTGGATCTAAGCCTTCTACATAGCTGCCGGTTCCAGCTGCTTGGCCGACAGTAAATGATGCTGACCCCTGAGCCGCTAATGCCGAAGTGTAATCAACTAAAGAAGATGAAAAGTCTGAATTATTATCGATTTGAATTTGGTACTTAGTTGTTAAGCTAGGTTCTGGATCAGAGAGAGAAAATGTTAGCAGAGGAGCAGTCTCGGTTTGCCAATCGCCATCAACAAAATCAACCGGACCAAGAGAGGATGGATCATTCGGTGTAGAAGTGGCGGTAGAAAGAGTGGCTCCGGAACTTAAAGCAGTAGCGGTGTCATCGCCATTTCTGGCTTTGACTTTGTAGGTGTATGAAGTATTTGGGGACAAGGAGATGTTTTGAATACCGGTGGCTCCACCCCAAGCAGAGTAAGTCTGCCAGACTTCGAAAGCTTCATCGGCTACACCATCAGCGCCAAGATATTTAGATAGAGTTTCATTGTAGATGGCGTAGTCAGTATCATCAGCAGGAGTAGGACCAGTCGGGTTGCTGTTTTGATTTATGACAACTGTAATTGCAGTAAGAGTAGCATTTGATAAAGTCGGAGCTGAAGGAACATTGGCTAATGTATAGGCTGTATCAGCAGATGAAAGCGGAGTTTCTGCATTCTCTGGATTTCTAGCTAGAACTTTAAATGAATATGAAGTATTTACAGAAAGTCCAGTTACTGTTTTACCGGACGCTCCTCCCCAAGTTGCGTAGTCTTGCCAGACAGCAGAAGCCCCAAGAGAACCATCGGCCTGAACCCAAGAGCTAGAATCAATTGAGCCGTTATCGTCCTGATCTAGACCAAGGGCGTATTCAGTTCCATTGGCAGAATATGAGACATCAAGTTTGACATAGTCGGTATTAAGAGCAGTGGAACCAATTTCCCCTTTTGCAGGACCATAAACTATCACATATACATAACGGCTGGCATTCATAAATGAATCGATATTTCCGCTTATTGATTGCGTACCGGCTAGATTATAGTCTGAAGAGTATCCGGCTTCGGATGCTATCTCTACCCAAGCATTTGTATTAAAATTCCATATTTTCATTGTGCGGCTATAGCCATCAATCGCGTTACCAGAATATCCTTCGTGGGTAGAAGCAAGAGATGTAATCGTAGCTGAATCAATGGATGAATCAATATAGAATCGGTATATCTGATAGGCAACTTGAGTCATACCGCCTGGGTTATTGGAAAATCTTGAATCGTTTGAACTTTCAATTGAATCGTAATTGCCGGAAGTTAATTCGGTGCCATTTGGGGCAGCTGGAATTGAATTCCAAACTACTGTTCCATATGTTGCTTTGCTTGAAGTTGCTCCGGCAGCATTGTTAACTCCGACATAATTGTGTGTAGTAGTCCCACTTCCAGTCGGATTGCTGTTTTGGTCGATTGTTACCTTTAACTGTGTGGCTTGACCATCAATATTTGCGACAGTTGGAGTGCCAGGGGTAGCAGGTAGGGTATATTTTGTTTCATCAGGTGTTGTGTAATCGGTAGCAATACCATCACCGTTGTAAGCTCTTACTTTGTATGAATATTCCGTATTAATAGTAAGGCTGGTGTCGGCGCAAGAGTTTGTGGTTGTGAGAGTGAAACAAGCTTGTCCGCCGCCGCCAGAATTCTCCGAGGTTTCGGTAAATTGAAGGCCGGATGAGCCAGCATCAATATTGGATAAAGTGCCTTCAGCGGACATTGTAATAGTATCAGACGAAACACTGTCGAATGAAATTCCGGTAGGGGTTTGGATCAGAGTATATTTTGATGCGGTATCAGAATGCGCAGAATCACCTTCATCGTTGTAGGCTACCACATAACGAGTATACTGTGTGTTTGGATCAAGACCAGTTTCATCGCAATAAGTTAAATCTGCCGCTGCACAGGTAGCCCTTAGTGTATCTGTCTCATCGTATATCTTAAAACCAGTTTCATCGTCTGCATTATCAGTAAAGTTCCAACGAATTGAAGTTGTTGATTGAGCTGCGGGTGTGCCAATAGTTGGGGCATCTGGAACTACTGGAACCTCCTGGAGGGCAAAAGTAGCATCGGAATAGTCATAGGCGCCAAAAAGACCATTATATGACCGAGCCCTGACTAAATAGCTTGATCCAGAATCCCAACCGGTAGTGTCCCAAGAAGCAGTGACAGCGCTGGCAGAAGTAAGATTGTTGATTGCCTTGAAAGTATGCCAGACATGAACATTATCAAACCATGTATTGGTTGCAACTGTTGTATTACCAGTAGAATTAACTCTTACCCTATCTAATGTTTTGTTACCGGCAGTAGTGAAAGCGTCGAGATTACTGGCTCTTAATACTCCGTCTACATAAATGTTATATTTTTGTCTTTGGCAATCAAATTCGAGCATCATATGGTACCAAGTATTGGCACTGTACGAGTCTTGGATTACGAAGGCAACACTTCCATTCCATCCATAAATCTTGCCATCGCTGTTTAACCGAACTACAGCCTTGAGATTTACACCATCTGCAATTCTAAAATCACTTAGATTTCCACTAGCATTGCTATCTCGGCGAATATCAGCTTCTGCGTAAACTATCCCGCCAAGTGCAGAAAAATCTTTAATCGCATCGAAGAATCCATTTGAAACACCGTGCGCAAATTTGACCGAATTGCTGGCAGAAACCGATTGAGTATTATCAATAGTTGCCGTGCCGTATGTTGGCTCTCCGGTAGTTGACCAGCCATCTTGACCATTTATGCTGGATCCATTTACAAATGAGTCGAAGTTTTCAATAATATCAGTCGTGGCAGGATAAACCATAAAGTCATCAAAGCGACCGTCAATGGCAACACCGCTTGGAGCAGTTGCCATCAAGCGACCAGCAATATTATCGCCGATCGCAATCCCCGTGATAGGAATACTACTAATGAAATGCTCTGTACCGTCAGCATCATAAACATATCCATCAGCACGATTAAGAGAAAGATTTAAGACGATTTTCGCAGTTTTATATTCCGAAGATTCATTTCCGATAGTTAAGTATGGTGAAGGAGAATACGACCAAGCAGATCCGTTCCAATATGCCAATGACCAGCCACTCGCAGAATAATTAACCTGTACCTTGCGACTTGAATCTGATTTTCTTACCTCTAACGCATACCCTATACTACCTGTGGAATTAGCGGCCGCTTTAAACTTAGTCTGAATCACCTGACTATCCACACTTGTATTGTCTGCACTGTTGACTCCCGGGAAGATACTGCTGCCTGATGAATTAGTTCCAGAAATTTTTAACTCACCGCTGGTTTCATCTATTGAGACATTATTACCTTCATTTGTTTCAGTCCACTGGCTGGCGTCAAGACTGTTGTCGTTGAAGTTGTCATACTGAGTTAGATTGGCCGCTTCGATCTGTGTCTGAAATCCTGACTGGGCGTTGGTCCATGTAATATCTTGAGTACTATTTTCTTGCCATGATTCACTACCATTTGGAGATGTGATTGCTGGCTTACCAGGTACTAGCGAAAAAGTTGCATTTGAGTAATCATAAGGGCCAAACGCGTTATCTGTAGCATTATATGCTCTATTTCGGACCAAATATTTATCGCCGCCTGTCCATGTAGAAGAATCCCAAGAGTAAGAAATTGCATCAGCAGCAGTCAATCCTGATATTGTCTTAAAATAAGTATAGACTTGAACATTGTCATAGTAAGTATCTGTAGCAACAGTAACATTACCAGTTGAGAACATACGAAGCCGACTAACCGTTTTATTACCAGCCGTGGTGTATACCGCATAACTAGAAGCTTTGAGTATGCCATTAACATAAACATCATACTTTTGTCTTTGAGTATCCAAAACAAGTTTGACATGATACCAGGTATTTGCACTGTAAGCCTGCAATGCAATGCCCGTAGCACCGTCCCATGCATAAATCTGGCCGTCTGAGTTTAAACGAACAACAGCTTTTAAATTGGCGCCATCTTCCAGACGAAAATCTGAAAGATCGGCATTCCCGGTAGCGGTTCGCCGCATATTAGCCTCGCCAACAACTACCCCATCCAAAGCCGTGAAATCCCTCTGTACTTGCACTGTGCCGTTGGAAACAGTATGAGCTAACTTAATTGAGTTACTAGCCGAAACAGATTGAGTATTACTAATAGTTGCGGTGCCATAAGTCGGATCGCCAGCAAGTGTCCATCCTGATGGCGCACTTCCAATAGTTTCGGAATCGAAATTAAGATTCAATGTAGAACCAATAGGATAAACCATAAAATCATCAAAACGAACATCTACTGTGTCACCTGATTGGGTATTGGAATAAAGAATAGCTGAATTATCTAGAACAGTTCCACCAACAGTCATATCTAGGCTTATTGAGCCAATATAATGTTCAGTGCCATTTGCATCATAAACATACCCATCGTGCCTATTGGTAGTATTATTGATAACTATCCTTAGAGTTTTGTATTCGCCTGTTTCATTACCGAAAAGTGAAGTAGCAGTCTCTTGGGCATTCCACGCAGCACCATCATAAGCAGAAAACGACCATCGGTTATTTTGGAATAACAAATGTACCGCTCTTGACCAAGAGTTATTATAAACTCTCAACATATATGCGGAGCCAGCATTTGACGGACTAACCGCAGCTTTAAGCTTAGTTTGATAGACAAGATTCTGTGGACCACCTAGTGTATTGACTGTCTTAAGATATGTATTTGACGCAGCAGAAGCAGTCCCTGAAATCTTAAGCTCCGAGCCCGTTTCAGAAGCGGTAATACCATTCGCTTCTACTTTAGGTACCCAAGTAGAACCCATCGAATTATCATTGAAATTGTCATATTGAAGCATGTTTGCAGCTTCGACTTGATATTTAAGTCCAGCCCCAGCGGTATTCCAAGTTATATCATTAGAACCAAGAACTAAACTTTCCCCACCATTGGGAACGGTGATTGCTGGTGCAGCTGGAATCGTACCGTAAGTAACATCTAGTTTGACATAATCTGTATTGAGAGTTGATGCAGGACCTCCAAACTGCCCTGGCCCATAAACAGTAATATATACATATCTATTTGCATCCATATAAGTGCTAATATTGCCAGATATATTTTGGGTACCAACTAAATTAGCATCTGAAGTGTTGGCAGTCTCACTAGCTAAGGTTGTCCAAGTACCAGAGGTAAAATTCCTTATTTGCATTGTACGACTATAACCCATCCAAGCACCATATCCTTCATGAGTTGCAACTAAAGATGAAATAGTGGCAGAATCAATCCCTGGCGCGATATAAAATCTAAATATCTGATATGGAACTAAACCCATACCGCCACCTGCTGAGACAGTAAATCTGACATCATTTGAAGTCTCAACCGCGTCATAGTTAGCAGAAGTAATTTCTGTTCCTCCTGTTGGCACCGGCAACGCAGGAGCTGCGCCATAGGCAGATTTATGCGTGGTTGCCCCCGCAGGATTATTTATACCAACATAATTATAGGTAGCTGCGGCTGCCTTGGTAGTTTGGAGGTAGGGGCCGTTTATATAGTTTATTGATAGTAGTCCGACACCTATGATGTATAGAGTTAGTAAAGTGGCGTGAGCAAGCTTAAAATAGGGATTCATGTGCCATTTGTAATACCAAGAAAAACGCATCCTTAGCCTATCATGTACCGGGGCTAAGAAGCTGGCTGAAGTCCTAGTGCTTTTTTGTATTAGTTCAAGCTCTTTGTCTAAATAATCTTTACTCATCCCCTCCATCCTCATTAATAGTTCCTTGGTTAATTTCTTTTTCCAACGATCCCCTCTCATTGTTATACCTTAGACTAATTATTGACTCTTTAAGTATACAAAAAAAATAAAACAATAGTCAAAAAAATAATAAATTATTTTATGATAAATATTTAGAAAGTCTTTCTTTGAAGTATTCTCCAGCGGGAGTGCGCTGCAAAACTCTTAGCTTAAACACAATCTTTGCGCTATCTGAGGATTCAAGTGATTGCGTTATAACTTTTTCTATCGCCAATAAACTCGCTTGATCATTATTAGCAATAGCATCATCAGCAAGTGAAACAAGGTTTCTTAAAAAACCAGTCGAGATCCAATAATTTCGTGGATGTGAGTCTGCATCATTTGCAAACTCTCCAACATACGCTTTTATTTCATCCACTTCGTCAGCCACTGCTTTCAGTACCCTGCGGTTACCTTCTAATATCTGATACCCCTTCATGCTTGTTACAGATCCACCTTTTTTATCATTGAAAAGAAGTGCATTTTGATCGTTTCGACTATCGACAAATTCTTTGGCCTTTTCATCAGATCGTTTTTTAATCATCTCTTTCTTTGACCTATTTTCAGGTTTATTTAAGCTTGAAATAACACTTTGAGCTAAGTAGGGAGTTCGACCTATAAACGAAAGGTCAGGAATGTTCCAAACAAATACTATCTCTTTTACTGGTACATTTACTTCTTTCCAGATAATATTTTCTGCTGTAACCCACTGCAAAAGACCTTTGAGTTTAAAACCACGCATTATACCCTCAAAACCATTCCAAAAATCATGGATTGGGGCTAGCTCTGATTTTTTCCCGACAAACCAACTTTCTATATCTCTGTCGTATTTTGGCCAATCTAAATCAGATATAGACGGTAAGAGCTTTCGAAATTCATGCTGCATCTGTTGTGCTGCGATTTCTATTCTTATCGAATCATACATATGCTTTGGATATACATGCTCCATAATCACTCCTTGATCTTTTTTTGTCTAATAAAAGAATTTTGGGGTAATGAATGCTTAAATCCAAATTCTACTATATATCCAGCGTGAGCCTCATCTATCTTTTTGTCTTTACAGATCATTTCTGTCAGATTGTGCATGTATACCTTTTCAGGGGTTACGATCTCAATATCTGCTCCGGTTCTTAATCTATTTCTAACTTCAACCAAGACAGTCTTTTCGGACATATTATATTTTTTGACCAGTCCGACAAATTCCCAATCACTTCCTGCTCGAGAAGTTTTGTAATCATTTGTTTCTTCATTTGGTTTTTGATAATAAAACCCTGTTGTAAATCCTCGACTTGAAGTCTTTGATACTTCTGCTACAAATGCTTGCTTCTGAATATCATACTTTTTATGATCTTTGAAATAAAGGTCGATAGCCTGACGGTAAGCCCTAGTAACTATTCCAACATAATAAATACTCTTTAGTCTTCCTTCCAGTTTAAAAGAGGTTATACCGGAATTGATTAGATCGGGTATATGATCGATCATGCAAAGATCTTTCGAATTTAACAGATAAGTACCATGGTCGTCTTCATATATTTTAAATTTTTCACCTTCCCTTAGCTCTTCCTCTACTTCGTATTCCTTGAATTTATATTTAAAACGGCATGCCTGAATACACTGACCCTTGTTGGGATCACGGCCAATCATATAGTTAGATATCTGACATCGGCCAGAATAGGCCATGCACATCGCTCCATGCACAAAAGCCTCGAGTTCAACTTTTGTTTTTTTAGATATAAGATCGATATCTTTTAAGTTTAACTCTCTTGCCAGTACTATTCTATTGATTCCCTGGTTCTTCCAAAAATTGGCCGATAAATAATTTGTGGTATTGGATTGTGTGGATAAATGGATAGGAATATTTGTATGATTTTTTATGAAATCAATAACGCCAGGATCAGCACAAATGATGGCATCTGGATTATACTTAATCGTTTTTAACGCATGCCGTTTAAAATCATCAATTTCAGAAGAGTGCGGAAAAGTATTCAATGTTAGATAAACTTTTTTTCCAATACTATGAGCAAAACCAATACCTTCTTTCAGTGATTTATCATCAAACTTAATTTCACTTCTTGATCGCATGGAAAATTTGGGAGTTGATGCATAAACCGCATCTGCTCCGTATTGAAAAGCTATCTTCATTTTTTCCAAATCTCCAGCCGGAGAAATCAATTCTGGTTTTTTCATATATGGATTATAACAAAATTTTGACGATTTAGCCATTCCAATGCTTTATTGCAGAACATTGAACAATATGACAAAGATTATAGTCCAGCTATTTGTTACATTTCTAATAACTTAATTAACCCGAATGGATTACATGCAAAACGGATTTAAAATAGGCAGATTGTTTGGAATTGATATTTTTATTGACTATTCTTGGCTAATAATCTTTTTTTTGATTACATGGCTTTTTTCTACTAGCTTTTTTCCTACTTTTTTTCCAGAATTTTCTTCCTCAGTTAACATTGCCTTAGGAATTTCTACTTCAATATTGTTCTTTCTATCCGCTCTTGCCCATGAATTTATGCATTCATTAGTAGCAAAAGCTAATAAAATCGAGGTGAAAAAGATAACACTATTTCTATTTGGAGGAGTCTCGGAAATATTTGAAGAACCTGATACTGCAAAGACTGAATTCAAGATAGCTGTTGCTGGTCCTCTTGCTAGCTTCTTTTTGGCAGGTCTGTTTTGGCTGTTATCATTATTATTTTCCTACCAGATAGTTATCGAGGAAGCCTTTGCAGTAAGCTCGACCCTTGCCCGCGCAAATTTAGTACTCGGAATATTCAACCTCTTGCCAGGCTTTCCACTTGATGGAGGAAGAATATTCCGATCAATTATCTGGTATTTCAGTAAAGATTTAATGGAATCGACAAAGATTGCCTCAAGTGCAGGTAAATTTATAGCTTTCCTAATAATCATGTTGGGTATATTTGAGATCTTTGCCTTTGGTTTCTGGGGCGGAATATGGCTTATTTTGATTGGGATCTTCCTTTTACAAGCAGCATCACAAAGTTACTTAGAGTTGCTTATAAGCGAAAAATTGAAAAACAAAAAAGCCCTCAATTTTGCCGTAGATAATTACCCCCTAATAAGATCAAATGAATCAATTGATCGTGTAATTGATAATTATTTTATTCATAAAAATTACGATCGGCTACCAGTAATCAATGACTCTGAAGAAATAATAGGATCTATTACTATTAAAGACATCAGAAAGAGCACTAACGAGGAAACAACAGTCCAAAACATAATGAGACCATATCCCGAAAGATTAAAGATCAGCAAGGACGACGATGCATCCAAAGCTCTTAGGCTAATGATTCGCACAGATGAAACTTTTATTCCAATAAAAGAAAATAAAAAAACTTCGTCTATAGTTACACTAGAAAGCATTGCTAAATATCTTTCCGATAAAAAAATAATATAGGACTATCTCGAATATATTCCGGTTAAGGTGGATTCTGCGATAGAATGTCCGTCTATCTGGACAATAATGTCTTCTTTAGAGCTTTCCACATTTTGTTCTAACATCTTATCTATGGCTATAAGCTTAAACTGGTATCGATGAGTTCCAGTCGGTGGACATGGTCCTCCATAATTGAAAACTGGCCCATTTGACTGTGTAAAAGAATTTTGCCCCTGTATTCCTCCCTTGGGGATTCTTCCTTCGGGAACTTCCTTCTCATTTGGATCAATATTCCAGACAAGCCAATGAACCCATTCACCACCTGTGGCATCTGGGTCAATTACCATCAGAATAAGAGAACCAGCTGTATCTGGAACATCAACAAATTCAAACGGCGGACTAACATCTTCTCCATCACAAGTATACTTTGCGGGTATCTCACCACCATCATTGAAAGCACTGCTCATTATTTTCATAAATTCTTAAACTAATAATTCTTTATTCAAAAATACACTTACAAACAATCAACGACAATACTTTTTCTTACAATAAAAAATAGCCCTTAAAGGGCTATTTTTTTATATGTCGAGGTTATCTTAAAATCTTGCAAAATGCGCAAAGGCTTTATTGGCTTCAGCCATACGATGTGTATCTTGTCGCTTTTTGATAGCTGATCCTTCACCTTTGTATGCATCAATTATCTCATTTGCCAATTTTTCTGCCATTGGCTTTCCTGAATTTGATCTGGCAGCCTCAATAATCCATCTCATAGACAAAGTATTTTTTCTATCTTTGCCAACTTCGACAGGAATCTGATAGTTAGCGCCACCAATTCTCTTGCTCTTTACTTCAAGAAGTGGACCTACATTTTTCAATGATTGATGGAATAGATCCATCTGAGGTGCGTTCAGTTTAGCAGAAGCTATGTCTAACGCATCATAAGCTATCTTCTCTGCAATAGTTTTTTTTCCGCTTTGCATCAGATAGTTAATGAATTTGCTAAGTAAGATACTGTCATACTTTGCGTCTGGTTCTATAGATGTCTTTCTGATTTTTATGTGTCCTCTTGCCATGTCTTTCCTTATTGAGCGCTAGGTTTTTTAGCACCGTATTTACTTCGACCCTGTTTTCTATCTTTAACTCCAGCCAAATCTAGCTTTCCTCTTACGATGTGATATCTCATACCAGGAAGGTCTTTTACACGCCCGCCACGCACTAACACAACTGAATGTTCCTGCAATGTATGACCTTCGCCCCCAATATAAGCATTTACTTCCATTCCATTGGTCATTCTGACACGAGCAAATTTACGCAATGCTGAGTTAGGCTTTTTAGGGGTCATGGTTCCAACTTTAACACAAACTCCGCGCTTTTGTGGACAACCATCATTGATCTTAACAGGCTTGTTTTTAATATAATTAAAAGTCGTCTTGATCGCAGTGGTTTTAGTTTTTCTCTGCGTGTTTTGTCGATTTTTTCTGATTAGTTGGTTTATTGTAGGCATTGTTTGTTATGTAAGTCGTTTACTTACCTGATTATTTATATTTTGTTACTTTCGTAATTTATCATAATTTAGTGGATCTGTCAAAGGTATAAAAACACTTATTACTCTTCTTCCTTTTCAAATCCAGTACCCGCAGGAATTAGTTTTCCTATGATAACATTTTCCTTAAGCCCTTCTAGTCTGTCCACTTTTCCTGCAATAGCTGCGTCAATTAAAATGGTTGTCGTTTCTTGGAATGAAGCTGCCGATAAGAAACTTTCTGTTTTAAGCGCTACTCTAGTTATCCCCATAACAACATTTTCGAAATCAATCTTCTTTTTTCCTTCTGATTCTAGCTTTTTGCTGCCAACTTCTACATCCATTCGATTGACCACTTGTCCAGCTAAAAATTCCGAATCCCCAGGAGACACAATCTTTACCTTACTCATCATCAATCTAACTATTACTTCAACATGCTTGTCGTTGATCTCTTGACCTTGTGATTCGTAGATTGTCTGAACCTGTTTGATTATGTAGCTTTCAGTGCTGCTCTTTCCAGCAAGCTTTAAGCTCTCAGAAAGATCGAAGTGACCTTCTGTTAAGGCTTGTCCCATTTTGACTTCATCGCCATCTACAACCTTAAGTCTTATGTTTTTAGGAACCATGTATTCTCTGACGGTATTACCAATTGAAACTATCCTGGCTTTTTTACCATATACTTGTACTTTTCCAGAATGATTGCTACGAATTGGTTTCTTGTCAGCATCAGAAGACTCAGCAATAATCTGCTTTGCTTTTACTTCTTCACCGTCTTTGATGATCCATTGATAACCATCTGGGATTTCGATAAGATTAGCCTTTTCACCCCTACCAGAGACTACTATCAAGTTTTTGTCTTTTTCTAATCTAACAGAAGCGACTCCGCCTATTTCTGATAGAACAGCCGGGCTTTTTGGAGTCCTAGCTTCAAAGATTTCCTCTACTCTAGGCAAACCAGAAGTGATGTCTTGTCCAGCAGCTCCACCAGTATGGAAAGTACGCATAGTAAGCTGTGTTCCCGGTTCTCCGATTGCTTGCGCTGCAACAATTCCAATAGTGGAACCCTTTTCAACCAACGCGCCTGTTGCTAGGTCAAGTCCGTAACATTTCTGACAAACACCATGCTTAGCTTTACAGCCCAACAAAGAGTATATTTCTACATTTTCTAGGCCAGCTGCATTAATCTTTTTAACTTCCTCGTCTAAAATCAAAGATCCTGCCTTAATATCTAGCGTGTCTTTACCAAGAACTCTTCCGTGTAAATATCTATCCCATTTCTCACCTAAGTCTGCATAGAATTTCTTTGAAAGTGTTCTGGTTTCGCTAGTTCCACAATTATCAGTTGTAACAACGGTATCCTGTGAAACATCGACAAGTCTTCTGGTTAAATAACCAGCTTCAGATGTTCTTAGAGCTGTATCTGCTCGTCCTTTTCTTGAACCATGAGTCGATACAAAATATTCGAAAACTGTTAGCCCCTCTTTAAAGTTGGATTTGATAGGTAATTCAATTACTTCTCCCGTTGGATCAGCAACCAAACCCTTCATACCTGCAACTTGAACCATCTGCGCCACATTACCTCGAGCACCAGAAGTCATGACAACAAACAAATCATTGTCTTTGGAGTATTGATCCATCATGTCTTTTTCTATTTGATTTTGTGCGTCCATCCAAAGTTCAATTGTCTTTGCGTATCTTTCTTCCTCGTTAATCAGACCATTTTGATATTGCTCGTCTATTAACGACAATATATCTTCAGATTTTTTAAGAATATCTTTCTTGGTAGAAGGAATATGAATATCTTCAATGGCAAAAGTCATACCTGACTTTTGTGAATATGTGAATCCCAAATCTTTGATATCGTCAACAAATTGAGCAGTTCTTTTTGTTCCAAATTTTCTGTAAACATTGTCAACAATCTTTGTAATTGCTTTTTTGTTGAAGCTTTCGTTTACAAAACCAAGCTCATCAGGCACAATCTCATTGAAAATCAATCTTCCAGTAGAAGTTTCAACGATTTCTCCAGAATTTAATCTCACTTTTATCAGCGCTCTCAAGTCAAGATCGCCTCGATCATAGGTGGATATGGCTTCATTTTCAGTAGCAAATATCTTTCCTTGGCCCTTGGCCTTTTCGTCAACAGAAGTTAGATAATAGCAGCCCAAAACAATATCCTGAGAAGGCGTAACAACCGGATCGCCTGATGCAGGCTTCAAAAGATTGTTTGCAGACAGCATAATCGTTCTGGCTTCTTCCTGAGCTTTATCTGAAAGTGGAAGATGAACCGCCATTTGGTCACCGTCAAAGTCAGCATTGAATGCTGAACATACAAGTGGATGTATCTGAATTGCTTTACCTTCAGTAAGAACTGGCTGGAAAGCCTGTATACCAAGACGATGCAAAGTAGGGGCGCGGTTTAGCAATACATATTTATCTTTAATAATGTCTTCTAGAATATCCCAGACAAAAGGCTCTCCTCTTTCAATAAGACGAGTTGCATTCTTTACATTGTGAACATAACCTTCATTGATTAATCTGCCGATTACAAAAGGTTTGAATAGCTCCAAAGCCATGATCTTTGGTAAACCACATTGGTGTAGTTTCAATTTTGGACCAACAACAATAACTGAACGACCAGAATAATCAACACGCTTACCAAGAAGGTTTTGTCTAAATCTGCCCTGTTTACCTCTAAGCATGTCAGAGAGAGATCTAAGTTTTCTTTTGCCGCCTGCAGAAGAAGCTATTTTGCCTTTTCTTGCAGAATTATCAATTAAAGCGTCAACAGCTTCCTGAAGCATTCTTTTTTCATTTCGGCAAATAACTTCAGGCGCACCCTGTGAAATAAGTCTTTTTAGACGATTGTTTCTATTTATTACTCTTCGATAAAGATCATTTAAGTCAGAAGCAGCAAAACGACCACCGTCCAACTGAACCATCGGCCTTAGATCTGGTGGAATAACAGGTAATCTTGTCAATACGAGCCATGAGGGGTCAGCTTCAGCCTCATCCAAGCTTTTTAAGATCCTTAATCTTTTAAGTGACTTGCCTCTTGTAACTCCGAGCTGTCTTTTAGCATCTTCTTCAGCTTTAACAATCTCTTCCTTTAAATTGGCATTCTTAAGCAATTTCAAAATAGCTTCGGCTCCGATTCCAACTTCGATAATCTGACCGTATTTCATGTTTAACTCATGGTAGGATTGTTCTGAAATGATCTTACCAACTTTCAGACCGGATAATTCTGCCTTGGCTGATTTGTAAGCCTGATCTATTTCTTGCTTTGTTACCTCAGATTGCATCTGTTGATTCTTAGCCAAATCTTCAAGATATTCCTTATATTCAACCTCTAGACTTTCAAGACTAGATTGTCTTAGTTCTTCGTTAACACTTAATGTTGCAAAAGTTGCAAAGTAAATTACTTTTTCTAGCTCAGAAGCGGTCATGTCCAAAACAGCCGAAACAATATTGGATGTTCCTCGAGAATACCATATGTGAGCTGTTGGAACTGCTAGGTCAATATGACCCATTCTTACTCTTCTAACAGAAGAGCGAGTTACCTCTACGCCACATTTGTCACAGACTACACCTTTGTATCGGATTTTACGATATTTTCCACAATAACATTCCCAGTCTTTTGTCGGTCCAAAAATCCGTTCACAAAACAAGCCATCTCGTTCCGGTTTTTGCGTTCTATAGTTGATGGTTTCTGGCTTCAAAACCTCTCCATGCGACCATGCCATTATAACTTCTGGCGATGCGATGGCAAGTTTTATTGCTTCGAAATCAGCAACATTAACCTGGTCTCTTACTTCTAATTTATCCATATATTTCTCCATAATTTACATTCCAACATCTTATAGTCCAATATTGAATTGTAATTTGATATTTTATTATTCTTCTTCTATTTCCTCGGATACAATGTCCTCGTCAGACGAAGTTTGTTCAGCAGCAATTTCAGTTAACTTCTCGTCGATATCTTCCTCTTCTGTCAAACCTTCCTGGGCATCATATTCTGGCTGCGAAACAGGCATTGCTTCGATCGGTGCTTCTATTCCTTCCTCTTCTATTGGTTCAGTTATCTTAGGAGCCACCAATTCGACATTAAGACACAAGCTCTGCAATTCTTTGATCATAACATTAAATGCTTCTGGAATAAGAGGTTTCTGGATTTTTTCTCCTCGTATGATTGATTCGTAAGTTTTGCTTCGCCCAACAACATCATCAGACTTGATGGTTAGCATTTCCTGCAATGTATGAGCGGCACCATAAGCTTCAAGTGCCCAAACTTCCATTTCTCCAAATCTCTGACCACCAAATTGAGCTTTACCACCTAAAGGTTGCTGAGTAATCATAGAGTATGGTCCCACTGAACGCGTATGCATCTTATCGTCTACAAGATGATGTAGTTTTAATATGTACATGACACCGACGGTAGCTTTTCTGGCAAATGCTTCGCCTGATTCCCCGTCAAAAAGCTGCATTTTACCATTTTCAGGTAAGTTTTCCTTCTTGAGGCGTTCTACAATTTCATTGATTGTAATACCTTCAAATACTGGAGATGCGATTTTGTATCCACCTGATAATGCAGCTAAACCTAAATGAGTTTCTAGGATCTGTCCAACATTCATACGAGAAATAACACCCAATGGATTTAAGACAACATCCACTGGTCTTCCGTCTGGTAAGTATGGCATATCTTCTTTAGGTAAGATGGTTGAGATAACACCTTTGTTACCATGTCGTCCAGCCAATTTGTCACCGATTGATATTTTTCTTAGCTGAGCTACTGATATCTCTACCAATTGATAAACTCCAGCTGGAAGTTCGTCGCCAGCTTCTTTGGAGAATATTTTTACTTCCACTACTTTTCCATATTCACCATGAGGAAGCCTTAGAGATGAATCTCTAACATCTTTTGCTTTTTCTCCAAAAATTGCTCTAAGCAGTTTCTCTTCTGAAGAAAGTTCTGTTTCACCTTTTGGCGATATTTTACCAACAAGAATATCCCCTGATTTTACTTCTGCTCCGATTCGAACGACACCCAACTCGTCAAGATTAGACAAAGCCTCTTCTGAAACATTTGGGATATCCCGAGTAAGCAACTCAGGTCCAAGTTTAGTATCTCTTACTTCTATTGAATATTGCTCAATATGAACTGATGATAAAGTATGATCCTTCACTAGTCGATCAGATATGATAATAGCATCTTCAAAGTTTCCTCCGCCCCATGGCATGAAGGCGACAAGTAGGTTTTGACCCAAAGCTAATTCACCTTTGTCCGTGGCGGAAGAGTCAGCAATGACCTCACCCTGACTAACCTTATCTCCCAGTTGTACAGTTGGCCGTTGGTTTATGGATGTTCCTTGATTGGAACGAATAAATTTCTCTAACCAATATTCTAGCTCTTTGCCTGAATCATCTTTTACTTTTATTAGTTTTGAAGAAACATGACTGACTTGTCCGGCCTTTTGAGCAATTATAATCTGACCAGAGTCATGAGCAGCGGCAGCTTCCATGCCAGTTCCAACAACAGGAGAATCTGGACAAATTAGAGGAACTGCCTGTCGTTGCATGTTTGATCCCATCATCGCTCTAGCACCGTCATCATGCTCTACGAAAGGTATAAGTGAAGTTGCGATTGATACGATTTGTCTTGGTGAAACATCCATATATTGTACCTTTTTGGCATCTTCCATGTCTGGCTCGCCAAATTTTCGTACAATAACTCTCTTGTCTTTAATATAGCTTTTGTCATCTAATTCAACTGAAGCAGGAGCAATGATTGCTTTTTCTTCTGTACCAGCGTCCAGATAGACTATATCGCTGGTTACTTTTACCTTTCCGTTTTCTACCTTAACCTTACGATAAGGAGTTTCCAAAAAGCCATATTCGTTGATCTTAGCAAAACAAGAAAGATAACTAACCAATCCAATATTTGGTCCTTCAGGAGATTCGATCGGACATATACGACCATAGTGAGTGCTGTGAACATCACGAACTTCAAATCCAGCTCTTTCTCTAGACAAGCCACCGGGACCAGTAGCCGATAATGTTCTCTTGTGCTCTAGTTCAGACAAAGGATTGGTCTGATTCATAAACTGAGACAACTGAGAACTAGCAAAGAATTCTTGCATGGCTGCGATGATAGGTCGTGAATTTACAAGTGCAGTAGGTGTAATATCAGCAGGATCGGAAATACTCATTCTATCTTTTACAATTCTTTCTACTCTTAAAAGGCCAACTCTGACTCTGCCTTGAATAGATTCTCCAACTGCTTTTATTCTTCTGTTTTTCAAACTGTCAGTGTCATCAGGCTGTGCACCAGGAGTATTGTTTAATCTAATGATTTCCTTGATGACTGCTACTAGATCTTCTTTTCTTAAAACGCGATTTTCAGGGATGTTTTCAATGTTTACATCAAGACGCATATTCATTTTGTAACGGCCAACCCTACCAAGATCATATCTTTTTGGGTTGTAGAACATGGCTTCGATAAAGGATTTGGCTGATTCAGCTGTAGCTAGATCGCCTGGACGAATTCTTTTGTATGTTTCAATTAAACCTTCGTTATAATTTTTTGAAGGATCTTTGTCCAAAGTTGCCTGAATATAGCTAAGGTTTTCGTCATCATCTACATCTGAAAAAAGAGCTTTGATTTCTTCGTCCGTTGGTACACCCATCGCTCGAAGAAAAGTAGTAACTGGAATCCTTCGTTTTCTGTCAACCTTTACTGAAATAACACCCTTGGAGTTAGTTTCAAATTCAAGCCAAGCACCTCTAGAAGGGATTATCTTTGCGCCAAAATAATTTTCATTATTTACACTATCAGCTGTAAACAGAACACCGTAAGATCGGACTATTTGAGAAACAACTACTCTCTCAACTCCGTTTATAATAAATGTTCCACAAGCGGTCATTATAGGAAAATCACCGAGGAACACTTCCCCTTCTTTGATTTCTTTAGTTTTTTTATTGAGCAATGCAACTTTTACACGAAGTGGAGCTTTGTATGTCAAATTCTTTTCTCTTGCAGTTTTTTCATCAACTTTAGGTTGCTCAAGATAGTACTCACCAAAACTTAGACTGTACAATTCATTTGTAAAGTCTTCGATTGGAGAAATTTCATCGAAAAGTTCTCTAAGGCCTTCCTTGAAAAACCAGTCGTACGATTTAGTTTGAACTTCAACAAGATTTGGCAACGATTCCCACAACTCTTCTGTTCGTGGAAAAATCCGTTTAGCATTATTATTTGCCATTTTGCTCCTATAAAAATTTATATTTTAAAGAAAGAAGATAAAAAATCGGACAGCAATAACACAAAAATTTCCCCATCACATAACGGGGGTACTCAGTTTTCGTTAAAAACTGGAATTAGAACGCATCAACAGCCTATTATTTAAATAATATTATTGCATTAATAAGATAGCACAATAATAACTTCTTGTCAACAATAAAACAAGAGTCCCTCCCTTTCCTGTATAGAGATATTTTAACAAATAATATTTAGCTCAGTCAACAATTCTTTCCACAACCCGCCAAAGACTTTTTGATAGTATTTACAAGCTCAGTAATGTTTTTGCTCGTCGCTGCAGAAATAGATAGAACTTTGATTCTTTTCTTTTTGAAGATTTTTTCAATATTGTCAATTTCTTTGTCCATCAAACAATCTACTTTGTTCAGTACAACTATCTCCTTCTTGATCGACAAGTCTTTTGAAAAAGCTTTTAGCTCATTTTTGATAGTCCTGTAGTCTTCCAAGGGAGTTTCAGACAGAGCGCTAACTACATGAACAATCATTTTTGTTCTTTCAATGTGTTTCAAAAACTTATCCCCAAGTCCCCTGCCTTCCGAAGCCCCGTCAATCAAACCCGGAATATCAGCCAATATTATATTGCAATCTTTGTCTCTGAGAACACCGAGATTTGGTTCCAAAGTAGTAAAAGGATAGTCAGCAATCTTTGGTCTTGCGTTGGAAAGGACAGACAACAAAGTTGATTTCCCTGCATTAGGCAATCCGACAAATCCTACATCAGCAATAGTTTTAAGTTCGAGGTGAAGCTTTTTTGATTCCCCCTTTTCTCCTTTTTTAGACCATTTTGGAGCTTGCTTTATAGATGTGGCAAAATGTTGATTTCCCCATCCTCCTCTGCCCCCCTTTGCGATAGTAATAGTATCTCCATTGATCAACAAGTCTGATATCATCTCTCCATCACTGAATATCTGAGTTCCCGGTGGCATTTTCAGCACAAGCTCTTCCCCTTTCTTTCCTGCTTTGTTACTTCCCATTCCATTTTGGCCATCTTGAGCGTGGAAGCTTTTCTGGGAATTATACAAAGCTAAGCCATGCAAACGGTCGTCTGCCTCGATAATGATATTACCGCCATTTCCGCCGTCACCACCATCTGGTCCTCCATTTGGGATAAATTTTTCACGGCGAAAAGAAACAGCTCCGTCGCCGCCGTTTCCTGCTTTTATATATATTTGTGCTTCGTCAATAAACATATGGTTATAAAGTTATAAAGTTAGAAAGTTAGAAAGTTAGAAGGTTAGAAGGTTTGAATGTTGCAATATTTTGAATCTATATGCTTACAATAACATAAAAAACTTAATTTGGCTAGATAAAAATAATGCATAAATAAAAACACTGGATCCTTTCAATCCAGTGCATGACGTGTGCTAATCCTCCTGTGAGATTAGCACGATGACAAATAGTTGATCGTGATGTCGCGAAGTTCTTCCCAGTCGAGTCCACTACCATGAAATCGGGATGATCCGCCGATGATATCCGAGCCTCCCCAACCTTCTTCCAAGGGAAGTCCTTCCGCTTCACTGAATACTTGATACAGCTCCAACACAGGGAATGAAATGTAGCGCGACCTTTTGCCAATTGAATAGACATATTTACCGTCTGCTCGCGTTGAAATACGGTTTATGAATGCTTTCATGCCAAGCGACCAGAGGTAGTATCGTGCTTCATTACCGCCGACTTCGTTAGCCATCCAGAACTTTCCCTGGTAGTATAGCTCGTGAGCAGTATTGAGTTCGACCTTTCCGCCGTCTCCCATCATAAACTGATCAAGTCGATAGAGAACTGCTTCAAGATTACTTCGCAGTGTCGATTCATCGGCGTTTGCCAACGCACCCGAACATCGCAGTTCCGTATAAGGCCTGAAAACCCAGTTGTGCTGGGCTAACAGCTCATCTCTTAAGTCTTGAGGAAAGGCTCCGCCAGTTACATCAAGCCGATTGTCAAGCTCAAGCAAACGACTCATGTGAGGAATACTTTTCGAACCTTCAAACAATCGGTGGTTTATGAGCAGCCAGACCGCCAATGCAACATCCTGGTCGGTATCATTGATGTAAATCGTGCAGTCGCTATACGATTCCATAAGTCCGCCCTTTATAGCATAGTGCACCTGCATCGCGGTACTCATGGTTATTTCTCTGATCACTCCTTCATGGTGATCAAAGTTGATGTGACGGCTAGCATCGTCAAATTTCGGTCCGCCTTTTACTGCCCCATCAAGCGCAATTGATCCAGAAGGTGTCTCATTAAGGAATTCCTCCCAAGTCATTGACTTTCTCGGACTAACAACAATCCTATCGATATCCATGGTTCCCTCCAACCGTACAGTTTGTCTTTAAAAAAGACTTTTTATCCTAACATCAATCGTAAATCTAGTCAACTTGTTATCAATATCCTTCGCCCGTTTTCGCTATACAAAAAATGCCCTCAAAAGGGCATTTTTAAATAAACACTATATTATAGACTGAATTCTAAATACTAATAAATATATCCTCTTACAACCCCACCGTAGGCTGAAATAGTTCGAGTGCTCGTAACACCCCAACCTCTTGCGTTCATCTCGCTTATAGTTATAGATCCACCATTAACGCTTTCGACAAATGCGACATGCCCCCACCAACTTTCAGCCG
>Ga0209417_1003456_pt1 | contig 21088 bp, 21 predicted proteins | sample RifGroF2_FD_184002 | JGI IMG/M metagenome (GOLD analysis project Ga0209417, IMG submission 184002) | Groundwater microbial communities from Rifle, Colorado, USA - Groundwater F2 (SPAdes) (version 2) | ecosystem: Environmental > Aquatic > Deep subsurface > Groundwater | place: Rifle, Colorado... | reverse complement strand
CGGTTAACTTGTTATAAAAACAAAAATACACCGCAATTCTCATATTGAAAATAACGGTGTAAATCTAAAATCGTTCGTTCCACTAAAAAACAAAGGTGCCCCGAGTTTGCCAACGCGTATCAGACGCAGGGGGCACTACTTGTTTTTTGCCGTTTCACTCACGTAGTGGGTGCCCAAATGCATCCTTTGCAATGCCCTTGAAGGCTATTGCGCTAAGCCATATAAACGCATATTTTGCTTACTTCGAGATCTATATTAATCTACTTCCTTACTTGATCTGTAGGAATGCTTTGCCAAGGTAATCTACAATGTCACCGGCAATTAATGAGATTTCGCCGTTCTCTGCAGCAGCAAGGTCACCGGCTAATCCATGAATATATACACCTATCAGAGCTGCCTGGCAAGGTGTGTAATCCTGGGCCAGCAGACCTAAAATGATGCCGGTAAGAACATCGCCCGCTCCGGCAGTTGCCATGCCCGGGTTACCTGTAGTATTGAAAAAGACCTCCCCTTCTGGAGTTGTTATGCAGGTGTGAGCACCCTTAAGCACGACAATCGTTTTGTATTTTTTCGAAAAATCCAATTGGAGCCTCAACCTGCTGTAAGAGTCATTGCTCTTGCCTGCAAGACGCTCAAACTCTTTTGGATGCGGTGTCAATATTGAATTTGCCGGAAGCAGTTTAAGAAGCTTTTTGCTGCTGGAGATTATATTCAAAGCATCGGCATCCAATACCATTTTTGAAGGTTTTAATTCAAGAAGGGTCTGTAGAGCTTCCTCCGATTGTTTGTCGGTTCCAAGGCCCGGCCCTATACCAATAGCTGAATAGTTTTCTGGTGCGGGGGGCCGCGAAAAGATTAAATCTGAGGGGTCAATGCTGCACATAGCCTCAGGAACAGACGATTGCAGAATCTCGCAGCCAAGGCGGGGAATATGAGTGGTCAACAGACCGGCACCAGCACGCAGGCAAGCCCTTGAAGCAAGTACCGCGGCCCCCATTTTACCATAAGAACCAGCAATAAGAAGTGCATGACCGTAAATACCCTTGTGCGAAAACTTATCTCTTTTCCTAATTAGTCCACCAAAAAATTCATCATTCAAGTAATTATATGGTGTAGGAATCTGTTGAATTGCCTCAGGGTGCAATCCGATTGGCAGTATCTCCCATTTGCCGGTCAATTGGCCATGTTCAGGGAAAAAGAGACTCAGTTTGGGTAGCTGAAATGTAAGTGTATGATCTGCCTTAACCACCTTTGAAAGGTCATTGCGCGAGTTGTCCTCCCCAAAAAGGCCACTTGGCATGTCAATCGAAATGACTTTGGCTCCCGATGAATTTATCTTTGATGCAATTATTTCTGCTATCCCCTCCAACTGTCTGTTAAGCCCGGAACCGAACAGACCGTCAATGACAACAGAGTCAGATGAAATTTCAGGTATCGATTCCGGAGTATCTATTACAAAAAGTCTGGCTTTTCCCTGTTTCTTGAGACGCCGTCTGTTTATTTCTATAGATTTTTTGACACTCTCCTCTTTGCAGAGAAGATATACATCGCACACATAATCGTACTCAGAGATAATACGTGCAACAGCAAGTGCATCCCCCCCATTGTCACCGGGACCAGCAAAGAAAACAAGCTTTTTTTCTCTGGGCACATTAAGGACCACCCATCTCACAATCTGTAATGAAGCCCTCTCCATCAGGTCAATAGGAGTAATGGGTTCATTTTTTATTGTGAACTGGTCAATTTCGGATATCTGCTTAACTGTAAAAATTTTCATATCCGAAATTACACATTTTTTTCTGATTATATTTGCACAATTATCAAAATCAAATGACACAATTTTATAATAAGAAAAACGCTGAAATATTCGAGCATTTCAAAGTGATGCAAGATACCGGATTATCATCAGACGAGGCAAAGAGAAGAGTTGAGGAGTATGGCTACAACCAATTGGAGGCTAAGTCAAAGAAAACATTTGCAAGCATGTTCTTTGCTCAGTTCAAGAGCTTTATGATAGTGATCCTGCTTTTAGCTGCTGTCGTTTCAGGCATAACCGGAATACTGGATGGAGAAGGGTTGCTAGATACCTTTGTCATTTTAGGTATCCTTATTCTTAACGCATTGATAGGTGCAATTCAGGAAATTAAGGCACAATCTTCACTTGATGCATTAAAAAACCTTACGGCGCCGGTTACAAAAGTCTTCCGTAACGGTTCCGTAAAAGAGATACCAACAAAGGAGCTTGTTCCTGGTGACATTGTAATTCTTGAGACCGGAGATGTTGTACCGGCAGACATACGTCTCTTTGAATCGATGAACCTTCAGATACAGGAGTCGGCCATGACTGGCGAATCGGTTCCTGTTGACAAGAATACGGACACACTTGAGGGTGACAATCTTGCTCTGGGCGACCGTACAAACATGGCATTTGCAAGTGGAATGGTTACCTACGGCCGCGGCAGAGGTGTGGTTGTAAGTACCGGCATGCAGACAGAGGTAGGCAAGATTGCCAACATGATACAACAGGCCGACGATACTGAGACCCCAATGAAAAAAAGGCTGGAGGAGCTTGGAAAGGTATTGGGTATTGCTGCTCTTGTAATATGTGGTGTGATATTTCTTGTCGGCATACTGTATGGCAACTCTGTACTTAGCATGTTCATGACTGCCGTCAGCCTTGCAGTTGCTGCAATACCAGAGGGGCTGCCAGCCATCTCAACTGTAGTTATGGCCATTGGTGTACAGCGTCTGGTAAAGAGAAATGCTATAATACGTACGTTGCCTTCAGTTGAAACTCTGGGTAGTGCAACCGTTATATGTTCCGACAAAACCGGAACCCTTACACAAAACAAGATGACTGTTGTTGAGGCATATACAAATCATACCACTAAGAAATTTGATGCTGCTTCACAAGACATCACTCTTAATGAGGAGGAAAAGAGATTGCTCTCAATTGCTGTTATTTGTACCGATGCTCACCTTCGCATACTTAAGGATGGCACTCATAAAACAGTCGGCGACCCAACTGAGACGGCTTTGCTTGATGTTGGATTGAAGTTCGGTATTGACAAGAACCTTATTGAAAAGAGTTTCAGCAGAGTAGCGGAAATTCCTTTTGACTCTGACAGGAAAAGGATGACAACCGTAAATAAGAAGAGTGAAGAGGCAGGTATTACTGTCAATGTCAAAGGGGGACTCGATGAGGTTTTGAGTGTATGCAGCAGAATCCTTGAAAAAGGAGAGGTAAGGGAGCTGACACTTGACGATATCAAAAAGATAAACAGTGTAAACGAAAGGATGGCCGGTTCTGCGCTGCGGGTATTGGCAATGGCTTATAAGGAGCTTACAACATTGCCCGATAAGATTGATGTTGACACTCTTGAAAACGAGTTGATTTTTGCAGGTCTTACTGGTATGATAGACCCCGCCAGACCGGAAGTGATTGAGGCAGTTGCAAGGTGCAGTGCAGCAGGAATTCGCCCTGTAATGATTACTGGCGACCATAAAATCACTGCAATGGCAATAGCTCGTGAAATAGGTATATTCAAAGAGGGTGACGAAGCTATTACAGGGAGCGAACTTGAGCTTATAAGTGACAGTGACCTTTTCAAGAATGTCAAAAGGTTCTCTGTCTATGCGCGGGTTGCACCTGAACACAAGGTACGTATTGTTAAAGCCTGGCAAAAGCACAATGAGGTTGTGGCAATGACCGGCGACGGTGTGAATGACGCTCCTGCTCTCAAACAGGCCGATATTGGCGCTGCCATGGGTATTGTTGGTACCGACGTTGCAAAGGATGCCTCGGACATGGTTCTTACCGATGACAATTTTGCCACTATAGTATCTGCGGTTGAGGAGGGAAGAAGAATTTACGACAACATCCTTAAAGCCATACAGTTCCTGCTTTCAACAAATGTAGGTGAGATATTCCTTTTACTTGTTGCATCTGTCTTGAACTGGGGTACTCCATTGCTTCCAATTCACATTCTTTGGGTGAACCTCGTTACGGATAGTCTCCCTGCGCTGGCACTTAGTGTAGATCCGGCCGAGAAGGATATTATGAACCGTAAACCCCGTAATTCCAAAAACGGATTTATGACCAAAGGGATGATCTGGCGGACCATATACCAGGGAATCATGCTTGGAGCAATTCCGCTGGTGGCCTATCGTATTGGCCTGAGGGATGGTGGAGAGAGTCTGGGTCAGACAATGGCATTTACATCTTTGGTTTTTGCTCAGCTGATGCATGTGCGTAACCTGCATTCAAATACATTATCGACCTTTAGGATTAGTCCGATGAGAAACAAACCTCTCATTGGTGCAATCTTCATTTCTGCGGCCCTTATGCTTATGGTATTGCTCGTTACCCCTATCCGCGAAGCCTTCCGTCTTTCTGTAATGGATGGCAACCATTGGTGGCTGGTTATTGGCATGTCTGCAATTCCAATTGCAGTTGTTGAGATTTTCAAACTTTTCAAAATCAATGGCACAAAAGAGGAGGCTTAAGAAACGTATCTTCGGTTTTAACCGGAACATCTTTTTTACAGGATTATCCAGCTTTCTTACTGACACATCTGTAAAGATGGTCTATTCGGTCATGCCGATGTTTCTTTTGTCAATTGGTGCCTCAAAGACGAGCCTCTCACTCATAGAAGGAATTGCCGAGAGCACCGCATCGCTTGTTAAGTCGCTGTCGGGTTTCTGGAGCGACAAGATTGGGAAAAACAAACCTTTCATGCTAATCGGGTATGGAGTATCTGCATTGATAATGCCCTTATATACATTTGTCGCCTCCCCTATGCAGGTGCTCTATCTGCGCTTTGTAGAACGGGTTGGCAAGGGTATCCGTACCGCACCAAGGGATAGTCTTATTGCCGGCTCTGTAACAAACGGAGAGACAGGAAAAAGCTTTGGGTTGCAAAAGGCGATGGACAACAGTGGAGCAATTGCAGGTCCGCTTATTGCGTTTGCCATGCTGTCGGTATTTGTAGATAACTACCGTCTTATTTTTCTTCTCGCAGGCATCCCGGCCTTTCTGGGAATATTTGTAATTCTCTTTGGAATTAAGGAGGCGAAAAGGAGTCAGGAGAGTCTGTTCAAGAAGTTCCATTTCAATGATTTCCCTAAAAGGTATTATCTCTTTCTTATAATCGTCTTCATTTTTACTTTAGGAAATTCAACCGATGCCCTTCTATTGGTTAAAGCAAATGAAATTGGAGTGAAAGTGGCATTTATACCATTGGTCTATCTTGTTACAAGCATTGTCTCGGTTTTACTCGCCATTCCAATAGGAACACTCTCGGACAAAATTGGAAGGGAGAAGATACTTGTTGCCGGATACCTCATTTATGCCATTGTATATTATGGTTTTGGAATAACAAACAGCGTCGGTGCAATAGTTGCTCTGTTTGCTCTATATGGCCTCTATTCTGCTGCCACCGACGGCATCCAGAAAGCATTTGTTTCAGATATGATTGACAAGAACAAGCAGGGTACCGGATTGGGAATCTACAATGCATTGCTGGGAATAACCCTGTTGCCTGCCAGCATTATAGCAGGATTGCTTTATGACAATATTAACTCACAAGTTCCATTCTATTTTGGTGCCGCAACTGCATTCATATCGGCGATACTGATGTTGTTCTTTATGTACTCCGGGCATCAGACAACACCACAAAAAGATAAATAAAAGAAAGATTTTTTCTTGTCGGATAAATATTATTACATACATTTGTTTCGTAATTTTACGAAATGAATAAAATAGCCACCCCAAAGAAATTTTACACTCCGGATCAGGAGAAAATTGCTCTTTACGCCAAAGCGTTATCACATCCGGCAAGAGTTTTTATCATGGACTACCTCGCCAAAAACACCGAGAGGTGTTGCTATAGTGGTGATATGGCAGAAAACCTGCCTATTGCACGCTCCACTCTTTCTGAACACCTCAAGGAGCTTAAGAAGGCAGGATTAATTCAAGGTGAGATAAACACTCCTTATATTAAATATTGTATCAATCGTGCGAATTGGGAGGAGGCAAAAGTTATGTTTAATGATTTTTTTAATAGATAAAACAATGAATATTAAAATTCTGGGCACCGGTTGCCCTAAATGCAAAACACTGGAAAAGATGACCCGCGAGGTTGTAGAAAAGAACGGTTTCAATGCGACTATTACTAAAGTAGAAGACATTATGGACATTATGAAATATAATATTATGTCTACTCCTGCCCTTGTAGTTAACGAGAAGGTTGAGATAAAAGGGCGAATTCCTTCTGAAGATGAGATCAAACAGATATTAAGCAAATACTAAAAAAAATATTATGAAACGTTCATTGATTCTAAGTTTTACCATTTTAATGGTAATGTTCGCATTCTCATGCAATGCACAGGACAACAGCAAAAAAAATGTTAAAACCTCTGTTTCGGACAAAGTTGAAGTCTACTACTTTCACCTTACTGCAAGGTGTGTAACCTGTCAGACTGTAGAATCGGAAGCAAAGGCCGACATTCAGGCACTTTATGGCGGAAAGGTTAGTTTTCAATCAATCAACCTCGACGACGCTTCGAGTAAGGAGATTGCAGAGAAGCTGAAGGTTCCCGGACAGGCTCTTCTGATTGTAAAAGGCAAACAAGTACAGAATATTACTAATGAGGGCTTTATGTATGCCCGCAAAGATCCTGCAAAGTTTAAATCAGTTATTAAAGAGAAGATTGACGCTCTTTTAAAGTAATTTTAATGGAATTTCTAACCAACTTACTCGATAACAGCACAATGCCGTGGATATCGGCATTGATGCTGGGCTTGATGACAGCTATCAGTCCATGCCCGTTAGCAACCAATATTACAGCTATTGGTTTTATCAGCAAGGACCTTGATAATCGCAACCGTGTTTTCTTAAACGGACTCTTCTATACTCTAGGTCGCGCTGTTACATATACTGCAATTGCCTTGGTACTCTATTTTGGTGCCGACCAGTTTAAGTTTTCCGGCTTTTTCCAACAATACGGAGAAAAAATCCTCGGTCCACTTCTTATAATAATTGGATTTTTCATGCTTGATATCATAAAAATAAAATTCCCGGGAATGAGCGGCATGTCTTCAAAAATGGAGAAGAAAAAAACATGGGGATATCTTGACGCAATCCTACTTGGAATGTTGTTCGCGCTTGCATTCTGCCCATATAGCGGTGTTCTGTATTTCGGTATGCTTGTTCCTATGACAATCAGCAGTGCATCGGGCTTATACCTTCCTCTGATATTTGCTATTGCCACAGGAATACCAGTAATAATTGTCTCATGGATACTTGCATATACACTTTCCGGAATTGGAGGATTTTATAATAAGGTTAAATCATTTGAAAAATGGTTCCGCAGAGTTATTGCTGTCTTGTTTATTCTTGTCGGCATCTACTACATCTTCCGCGTCTATTAACACATTAACCCATTAGCAAATTAGCACATTAGCACATTATTTTTTTTGTCAACTCAATTCGTCTTTTTACGAAACATATAATTTAATTCATGGAAAATAAAAAAGAGATCAAAATCCTTATCTGGATTTCAATCATATTCGGTGTTGCATTTTTTCTACCTATAGAAAGTGCACGGTTCACCACAGCCATTGATGCAACATTTGACCTTGTAAAATGGTACGCCAGAGAGCACGTTGTTCTGTGTCTGCTACCTGCCTTCTTTATCGCCGGAGTTATATCCGTATTCGTCAGTCAAGGATCTGTCCTGCGTTATTTTGGCGCAAATGCAAAGAAATGGCTTGCCTATACAGTCGCTGCAGTTTCTGGAACCATACTGGCTGTTTGCTCATGTACCATCCTGCCTTTGTTTTCCAGCATCCACAAAAGAGGCGCCGGTCTGGGCCCGGCAATTGCTTTCCTATATTCAGGACCAGCCATAAATATTCTCGCGATTATTCTGACTGCCAGAATAATGGGCTTCGAAATGGGTGTCGCTCGTACTATTGGAGCCGTATCGTTTAGTGTTGTAATTGGTTTGGTAATGGCATTTATATACCGTAAGGAGGAGAAGATAAAGAAAGAGGAACAGATGAATATTGAACTACCGCCAGAAAAAAGACCTATGTGGAAAACCTCTTTCCACTTTTTCACCCTTGTTCTGATACTTGTATTTGCCAACTGGGGAAAACCTGCAGAAGGAGATACTGCAAGTACATGGTATTATATATGGGCATATAAGTGGTATATAACAGGATTTTTCTCACTATTTCTTGGATTCTCTTTAATTTATATTCTTAAAATTAAATGGCAGTGGGTTTTGGCTGCAGGAGTAGTAACTGCCGCTTCTGCAATACTTGCAACAAATTTTATCGAGAGCGCAAAACTTAGTCCGCTTGTTCCTATGATTGTTGGGATTGGTGCTTTAAGCATTATTACACTTTTCGACAAAAAAGACGAAGACAACAAGGAGTGGACATTGTCTACCTGGGGATTTGCCAAACAGATTTTGCCTTTGCTTGCTTTTGGTGTTATTACTGCCGGTTTTCTGCTAGGTTCAACCCATGACGGCAAGACTATTGCAGGAGTAATTCCTAATGAGTGGATAGCTTGGTTAGTTGGAGGAAATTCAGTTTTCTCAAATTTCTTTGCTTCAATTGTTGGTGCATTTATGTACTTTGCAACTCTTACAGAAGTGCCTATTGTTCAAGGGCTACTGGCATCAGGAATGGGTAAGGGCCCTGCTTTGGCACTGTTGTTGGCCGGTCCTTCACTTTCGCTGCCTAATATGCTTGTTATCCGCAAGGTAATAGGAACAGAGAAAACTGTTGTCTATGTTACATTAGTAGTTATACTTTCTACAGTAGCTGGTTTAATTTATGGTGGAATATTTTAGTATATGGAAAAACTTGAATTTACTCCGGAAAAAAACTCCTGCCTTTGCGGAGGGGCAGATTATGTGGTTCTTGCATGTTCAGGAGCCTGTGATTTGGGACAGATTACAGATCTTGTTGCCCGAAAGTTACGTGACAATGGTGTAAGGAAAATGAACTGTCTGGCCGTTGTAGGAGCCGGAATAGAAGAATCAATCAATCAATCAGCTGAAAAAGAACAATGTTCTTCTGCTGGATGGGTGTCCTGTTGATTGTGGTAAGAAAATTCTGGATAATGCCGGTTTCAAGGATTATAAATACTTGCGCATTACTGACCTTGGACACAAAAAGGGACAAACTCCCGTTACCGATGATATAATCAAAAATGTATATGACAAAGTCGAGGTTATCTATTAAATTCCGGCAGATTCTTTCCTGGATATTTATTGGACTCTCAGTAATATTTCTTGTTGCTCTTTTTGTTTTTAAGGACAATCTTACCGGTTATTCTTCTAAACTTATGCAGTCGCAGGCAGATTCGCTTACAATCAATTCTGAATCCCACCGGGTTGATTCAGCATACAACTATACCAAAAACGGCCTGCCCTATCAGTTTACCTTTCTTGAGTTTGGTGCCAAGGGTTGCTCTGCCTGCAAGAGGATGGAGGGTGTGATGGAGGAGATTAAAACTGCTTTTCCCAATCGTGTCAATGTGAACTTCATTAATGTCCGCCTACCTGAAAACCAGAAGATTATGGAGTACTTTGGTGTTGTAGTAATTCCAACTCAGGTATTGTTGGACAAGGATGGAAAAGAGTATTTCAGACACACTGGGTATTTTGCTGCCGAAGATCTGAAAAAGAATTTCTAAAATCATTTTCAAGAGCATATTCAGAAGAACCCCTAAAAAAACTTCCTTGAAGATTGTTTGGTTTATTTAAATTTATGTCGTATGTTTGCGTCATTAAACACAGCGCAAAAACATTGTAAAATGCCACTAATAAATTTTACAAAATTGCAACACTTAAAACGATGATAAAGAGAGAGAATTTCAACAAAGAGTTACAGGATATTGCGATGTTCGCAAAAGCAATGTCCCATCCTGCAAGGCTTGCAATACTTCAACATCTGGCTGATACAAAAACTTGTATATCAGGAGATATTTCAGATTTTCTGCCTTTAAGCCGTAGTACCGTCTCTCAGCATCTGAGCGAATTAAAAAAGATGGGGTTGATAATTGGCGAGATAGAAGGGCTCAAGATAAACTACTGCCTAAATCAGGATATCATAAACAAGCACAAGCAGATGATGTACTCTTTTTTTGATAAAATTGAACCGACCGATATTGTTTGCGATTGTAAGTAGTAAGCTTTAAGAAATCAATAATATGTAATAAACAAGTAATGAGATGAAAATCCTGATATTATGCACAGGCAACAGTTGCCGAAGCCAGATGGCACATGGGTTCCTTCAATCATTTGACAAAAACATAACTGTATGCTCTGCCGGAACACAACCTGCACGACAGGTAAACCAGACAGCAGTGAAAGTCATGAAGGAAGCTGGTATAGACATAAGCGGACACACCCCAAAAATGGTTGATAAGTACTTAATGGATGAATGGGATTATGTTATAACTGTTTGTGATGACGCAAAAGAAACCTGTCCCGCCTTTTTTGGCAAAGTAAAGCACCGTCTTCATATAGGTTTTGAGGACCCTTCTCATAAAACTGGTACCCCTGAATATATTATGAGCGAATTCCACAGAATCAGAGACGAAATTAAAGAACGATTTTATACATTTTACTTAGAACAGATTAAATCAACAAAATGAAATCAAACGACTTAAAATTCATTGTACAGGAAAAGTACGGACAGATAGCTAAAAACAGCACATCTCAAAACAAATCATCATGCTGTGGCACATCGGGATGCTGTGGCGAATTGGAATTCTCCATGATAGGCGACGAATACACTAATCTGGAGGGATACAATCCCGATGCCGACTTAGGATTAGGGTGTGGCATACCAACTCAATTTGCAGCAATCAACAAGGGAGACAGCGTTCTCGATTTGGGAAGCGGGGCAGGAAACGATTGTTTTGTAGCACGCTCAATAGTTGGCGATACCGGCAAAGTAACCGGTCTGGACTTTACAGAAGAGATGGTTGCCAGAGCTAAAGAAAACAACAAAAAACTTGGCTTTACCAATGTTGAATTTGTACAGGGCGACATTGAAGATATGCCCCTACCCGACAGCCAGTTCGATGTAGTTGTCTCAAACTGCGTATTAAACCTGGTCCCTGATAAATCTAAAGCCTTTGCTCAGATAATGAGAGTTTTAAAACCAAACGGCCATTTTTGTGTTTCCGACGTGGTAATTAAGGGGGAACTTCCGGAAAAACTGCGCCAGGATGCCGAGATGTATGTGGGATGTGTAGCAGGAGCCATAGATATGGAGCAATACCTTGCAATAATTGCAGGACAAGGCTTCAAAAACATTACCGTTCATAAACAAAACGTGATAGACATTCCTGAAGAGGTACTTAAAACCGGAACTACAGGTATATACAGCATCACTGTTTCCGGTTCAAAGTAATAATAATTAAATCTAAACTTTAAACATTATTAATATGCCATCACAAAAAAGACTTAAAATTCTTGACAGGTATCTTACTCTCTGGATTTTCCTTGCTATGTTTGCAGGAGTCCTTATGGGTTGGGCAAGCCCGGAAATTGCTGGTTTCTGGAGTAGCCTTTCCAGCGGAACAACTAATATTCCTATCGCCATTGGACTTATAGTCATGATGTATCCACCTTTGGCTAAAGTCAAGTATGAAGAGTTGGGCGATGTTTTTAAAAACACGAAGATACTTGGATTATCGTTGGTTCAGAACTGGATAATCGGACCTATCCTGATGTTCTTTCTTGCAATAATTTTCCTGCAGTTCAACATCGACTATATGTACGGAGTTATTCTGATTGGACTTGCAAGATGTATTGCCATGGTGATTGTATGGAACGACCTTGCAAAGGGCGACACTCAATATGCAGCCGGACTGGTTGCATTCAATTCACTTTTTCAGGTACTTCTCTTTTCGGTCTATGCTTACGTATTCATAGCAATACTGCCGGGTTGGTTCGGATTGCCGGTAAATGACTCAGTATCTCAGATAACAATTGGCACAATTGCAGAGAGTGTCTTTATATACCTTGGCATTCCTATGATAGCAGGTTTTCTGACAAGATTCATACTAATACGCGTAAAAAGCAAAGAGTGGTACCAGACAAAGTTTGTACCCAAAATAAGTCCTCTTACACTAATTGCCTTATTATTTACAATCGTAGTAATGTTCTCACTTAAAGGCGAGTATATAGTAAAAATCCCTCTGGATGTTGTAAGGATTGCAATTCCGCTTATTATATATTTTCTGGTTATGTTTGTTGTGTCTTTCTATATGAGCAAGAGAGCCGGAGCCAGTTATGAACAATCCACAACGCTTTCATTTACAGCAGCCAGCAATAATTTTGAACTAGCAATTGCCGTAGCAATTGCAATTTTTGGCATTAATTCCGGTGAAGCATTTGCAGCAGTAATAGGTCCCCTTGTTGAGGTACCCGTTATGATTGGACTGGTAAATGTAGCATTCTGGTTTAAACGGAAATACTATACAGAACCTGCTATTTGAGCGAGAAGTATTCAAAACAACCCCTGTCTGCCATAGTTACATAAAAGACGGGGGTTTTCTTGTTGTGGTCCATTACGATATTCGAAGAGAGTTTGCCCTTAAGTGTAATCTCATTAATCTGTTTCCCTCTTTTAGTCAGGACCACAATTGTTCCCTTGCCATGCCTGGTTACATAGAGGTTGCCCTTGCGGTCACAACGCATTCCGTCCATCCCGAAGTCATTAAACGAATAGAAAAGTCGCTTATTTTCAAGCATCCCATCTCTCTTAATATCGTATACCCATATTTTCCTCTGAATAGACTCATTTACATAGAGCCTTCTACCGTCTGGACTTACCTCAACGCCATTTGTTGTTCCCATATTTGCCTCAAGAAGAATCACATCGCCTTTTCTGTTAATCATCCACAAGTTGCCCGTTGAGTCCTTCCAGTTAGGGTCGCTCGCATAGAGAAACTCAGTGGTTGGAGAGATGGCGATGTCGTTTGGCTGGTTCATCTTTGGATTGTGTGCAAAAACAGAGACAGACCTCTCTTTTGGATCAACCTTTAAAATATTGTGCTTTGTATAATCTGCAATATACATATATCCGGCCTTGTCAAATCTTATTCCATTACCCACCGAACCCTCCGGTAACACAACATAGATAGAGGCCTCCCCCGCCGGAGTGACAATTCCTATGGTACCCTGCCGCTCAAAATTAACCGCATAAAGGTTTCCATATGAATCAATCGCCGGACCTTCAATTCCCTTTGTGAAGCTCCACTCCTTCAAAAGGTCCCTAACAACAACATTCTGTGCATTAAGGGTGCCGGCAAGCATTAAACCAATACCAATAAGAGCTGTTTTCATATTTTTGTTAATTAGACTATACAAATTTATCCATATTTTGCTAACTCCAACTTGCAATATTGTCTATTTTAAATGTATTTAATTCTTACTTTCTTAAGAAATGTGTTTTCGAGTAGTATTTTCAGTCGTCGGATAAGGTTCCTGCGGATCTCCATCTCCACAGGCAACGAGGGATCGTAGTGAGCTTCATTTATTCTTGTACCCATCAGAATATCTATTACATCGCTCTTGAAAATTAGCTTTAGTATATCTCCAGCCGGCGAATTGTCTGGATCTTCCCCCTCAACATAGTTCTGAATGAGGTCTGCCAGATGTCCCAGAGTAAGGATTCCCTCAGTTACTAGCTGTGCTCCTTCCATCCTGGCTGTCGAAGGCAGGTTTGTTTTCAACTGCTGCCCGCCATTCCCTGTAATCTTTCTGTTTAACTCTCTGGCAATAATCTGTGCAGTAGTTCCTCCGCATATTATCTTCTCTCCCTTATACTTGTCAAATATATCGGCCATTTCAGGATCACTTGCGGCCTCAAATGGAGGTCCTGTGCAAATAAGGAGATTTCTGGGAGCTCTCAGATAGACAACACCACATGTAATATCGTCCTTTGCTTCAAAGAGATCGTTATGAAGAGCTTTCTGCATGACAACCTTTGAGAGTTCACGCGCAGATATGTCGGGGTGTATCTTTACAAATTCTATAAGAAACGTTATGAGCTGAGGACGCTCCCACCCCAGTGGCATTCCTTTGGACCCAAGCCCCGACTGGGTCACACCATCGCTTACGAAAATTAGTCTGTCGCCTTTGAAAAGCATCAGATGAGAATCAAGCAATGTCCTTTCGCCCTGTTTTGTCTGCAACTTTACCAGCTTCTTGCGCGGCTCAATATGGGCAGACTCCCTCAACAGAATGAAGTCGGGGTTGTCAAACTCAACGATATGCGTCTCGCCGGAAGAGTCGATATCAACCACAGAACAAGTTGCATAGCTGATTTTATTGAGCGGATCGTTTGGAAGAGTATCCATTATGCTTATAAGAGATTCCACTAAAGGCTGATGTTGTAGTCTGTAATTCAACGCCATAGATGCAGTAAGGCTGCTGAGGACATTTGCCTTGATTCCGCTTCCCAGACCATCGGACAAAACAGCAATAAACCTCTCCTCGTCCTTTAGTTTAGACGATATAAAGGTGTCACCACCTACAATCTGACCCTTCTTGAACTGCTGACTGTAAGCAATCTCTATAAAGAATCTTTCATTATCATTGGCAATTTCCATTTCAGACACTATTTTTTATCCGGGTCAATTACCGTATTAAGCACACTCTCTGTAAAAGAGGCACTTTCGCCCAGTATGTAGGCAATCCTCTGAACCGATTCTGCGTTTTGCTTTATCACCTCACGAATCTTTTCTGAGATTATCTCCTTCATAAGATGTGAATCATCCATGTTCTGAATTATCCCGCAGACAAGTTTGTTTGGTCTTATGCTTATTATGGAGAGCTTTAAATTACGCTTATCCTCCCTTATGTCAAATTCGCTTGTCTCCTCTCCGCTTGCCAGAACAGCTGCAAAGTATTTATGAAACGACACTATTTTTCTGAGATCTGCACCTGCCAGACCACCCAGGGCATCCGATATCATTGTTATCTCTTCACCTCCAAAATCGATGAACTTTGCATTTGTATCTACTATCCGCAGGTTTTCATCTACAAGCACCACTCCGTAGGGCATCTTTCTGAGAAGAACCGAAGCCTGGTTTTGTGCCTCCTTTCTCATTTGCGATATGCACATCTCCCTCTCCGCCTTTCCATCCAGCAAAGCCACCGCATATTCACGGCAGTTATCATAACCACAACCTGAGCAATTGAGCTCATCTGCCTTTGTACGTTTTCCCATAGAATCAAGCACCTCTTGTATCTCAGTTTCGCTGTAAACACAGTTAATCTTATAAGGAACTTTATATCTGTCATTAGAAATATCAATAGCTCTTTCCGGAAGCGAAACGGCAAGCCCGGAACGTTTGAATATGTCAAAATCTCTTAAAAGCTTGTTCCTTTTGCTTGCCACCCCTTGAGTGTCCGATGTGGCCGGCCCTTTTATACATCCTCCGTCGCAAGCCATAAGTTCTACAAAAGTCTTCTGTGGAGGGTTCCATTCCGTTAGCTCTCCACAAACCTCCATCACCGCTTTCATTCCCGAAAAGCACATATAGTTTGCATCTATCGGCTCTATATCCTTGCACATTGTGCTTATCATTCCGCTATCTACCGGAAAGAGCCCTGCTCTCTGAGAGGCTCCTATAACAAAATTCTCTGGAAGAGTAACTTTCTCCATATCTGCAAAATATATACCCTCAATCTCCATCAGCTTACGAAACTCATTAAATGTGAGAACCGCATCTATCTCCCCCTCATAAAGGTCACTCTCCTGCTTCTTGGCAATGCAAGGGCCCATGAAAACAAGTTTATGGTTTGAGTATCCGCTTTTCCTGAGTACCCTGGAATGGGCAATCATTGGTGATACAATAGGAGCCAGATATTTTTCGTGTTCCGGAAAGTAGATCTTTATATAGTTGACAACCGACGGGCAACATGTGGCTATCACCTTGGAATTCTTTGTACTGTGCAGATAATCATTTGTGCTTTGGGCCACAATATCGGCCCCTATTGCTGTTTCTGAAACTCCTGAAAAACCAAGACAGTAAAATGCCTTAAGCAGGTTAAGAAGAGTCACGTTTTCGAAATCAGAGATAAATGACGGGGCCAGACAGGCTATCATCGGTTCCCCCGCCCCTGCCCATTCCTGCACTAAATCAATCTCCTCGCGATATCTCTTTGCCCCGGCCGGACAGGCATTAATGCACTTTCCGCAATAGACGCATGTGTTGCTTATTACTGAGGCGCTGAAATCCTCTACCTTAATTGACTTTACGGGGCAAACCTTAATGCACTTGTAGCAATCCTGACAATTAATCTTCTCCGTGTAAATTACAAGATCACGTTTCATGATTATGTTTATTTTGAGTTGCAAAGGTAGGCAATATTGTTAAATGGGGACGCATACTGTGTAATTCTCTACCTGGCTGGGTGCGGGAGCTTGAGAAACGTGTTCCGGATTTACCCACATTCAAGTCGCTACACTAAAAAACATATGCGCAAACCGAGTATGCTAATGCAAAAGAGCTGCAGTTTGCGCTCGATGTTTTTCTTAACGTACCGCTCCTTGTGTGGGTGCCCAACTCCTCCTAACAAGTTCCTCAAGCTCCCGCACCCAATTCAGGTCATTTACACAATGCGTCCCTGATTACTCCAAACCATTTTCAGCCCTATGCTTTCATGGCCAAACATTGACAATCAATGATTTAGCAACAATTCGCAATAAATGCAATTGCCTGTAATACAAAGACATGCCATGAAAGCATAGGGCTGGACTACAGGTCATAGCGGATAATTATGAATAATAATTAAAATTTGCATTAAAACACTTGTAGGGAATATATTTATTCCCTATTTTTGATGAACGCTGGAAGGAATATTTTAAGAACTAAAATTATGCAAGTAGAAAAAATTTGGTTAGAAAATGGAAGGATTTTCATTAAAACCGACACCGGCAGAGTTGCAAGCCATGATTTAGCGTTGTTTCCTAAATTGCTAAATGCTTCAGAAGCTCAAAGAGGAAATTTCGAAACATCGTTTTTTGGTATTCATTGGCCGGAACTTGATGAAGATTTAAGTTTCGAGGGATTTTTTGCTTCTGAAGGCATTAGGGAAGAGAATGAAATTTCGCTTGTGCTAAAAAGATTTCCGGAAATTAACATTAATCAATTAGCTAAAAGAGCTGGAATTAATCAAAGCTTACTGGCAAAATATGTTTGCGGAAACAAAAGACCGTCTAAAAAACGAGCAAAAGAGATTGGTGATGCCCTTCGTCAACTAGGAAGCGAACTAAATTCTATTACTCTTTAGAAAACACGATCTCTGGCAAATTGCATGCAATTCGTCAGATGTTTGTGTAGTTGTCAGAACTTAATTTTATAAGTGGTGAGTCTTGTTGATTTTTTCTTATCTGTATATTTCATTTCTACAAACGAATCATATATCGAACTAACTAAATATGAATATGTATGATAGCAAATTGTGAACACAAATTTGTTAAAGACTTAAATTTAGACTATGTAAAATGGGAGGTTCAAACCCTTTTTATTGGAACTTTCAATCCTAGTTGTTCAATATCAAATTCTGCAGAATGGTTTTACGGCAGGACTGAAAAAAATATGTTTTGGAACACATTAGGGTATATTTACGAAAATAATCCTCATTTAGGAGAGAGTAAAAAACCAACATTGTGGGTGCAGTTCTGTGAAAGAAATAATTTAGCAGTATCAGATATAATTTCTGAAATAATACATGTGAATTTGGATAATGGGGATGATTATAATAATCTATGCAAAGGATTTAGTGACAAAAAACTTGAGTTATATATAAACAATAAACAGCATATATCCTCTAATCTTGAATCTTTTATAGCAGAAAATCCTCACCTAAAAAAAATAAAAAATGTTTATTTTACTCGTAGAGGAATTAACCATCCTTGGAATATTCTATTTAATCCAATAATTAATATTTGCAAACAAAAAGATATATTCTATTCACGCCTTATTACACCAGGAGGGTATAATAGGTTTCAATTTAATGCTGACTTCCCCAGAACACCAGAAAATTTAGCTAAATTATGGATAAATAATAATGGTTTCAGAAAATGAAATTGTAAAAGTGGATGTTTTACCCTAAAAACCCTAGTAACTTGTAGCAGATAAGCGCATCAAGCAAAATTTTCAGGCCTATACCTTAATGGTCAAATGCTGATAATCAATGATTTAGCAAAATTTCACGATTAGTGTAATGACCTGTAATACAAAGACATGCCATGAAAGCTTAGGACTAGACTACTATCATCCTGTAATTCATATCACAAAATTTCAATTAAAGCTTTGCATAAATGAATGTAATATTATAACTTTATATCGTATTGTTTTAAAGGTGATTATCCAATGTCTAAATTTGAAATAGGGCTTGATTTTCGCCGCATTTACATCTAATAATTCATATAATGAAAACCAATATTTACATTCTTTCAATCATTACATTATCAATACTATTGATTCTTGGCTGTAAGAAAGAAGTTCCAAAAGTTCTTCCCACGCTTACAACAGCAACCTTAACTAACATTACATCCACAACTGCTTCTGGAGGAGGGTCAATAACCAATGATGGCGGAGCCGCAATTTCAGCAAGGGGAGTATGTTGGAGCACAAATCAGAATCCTACAATAAATGACAATATAACAACCGATGGTGCCGGGATTGGTAGTTTTATAAGCTCAATTACAGGGTTAACCCCCGGAACAACTTATTATGTAAGAGCGTATGCTACAAATAGCGTTGGAACGGCTTATGGTGACCAAGTAATCTCAACAACCATAGCTACCTTGCCTACTTTAACCACGACTGCAGTAACCGCCATAACAGATGCTACAGCGTCCAGTGGTGGACATATCACTTTTGACGGAGGATCTTCTGTAACTGCACGGGGGGTATGCTGGAGTACAAGTCAGAGTCCAACAATTAATGACAACAAGACAATAAACGGAATGGGCTCAAGCAGTTTCATTAGTTCTATCTCGGGACTTTCTCCTGGAACGACATATTACATTAGAGCCTATGCGACTAACAGCATGGGAACAGGATATGGGAATCAGTTATCTGCAACTACATTAGCTGTAGCTCCTACTATAACAACATTAACAGTTAGCCCTACAACAGAAACGTCAGCAACTGGCGGAGGAAATATTACAAGTGATGGAGGATCCCCTGTTACTTCTCGTGGAATTTGCTGGAGCACCAATCAAACCCCTACCATTCTTAACAATAGAATACTCAATGGAACAGGCACAGGTAGTTTTACAAGCGTTCTAACCGGATTAACCACCAATACAGTTTATTATGTGAGGTCATTTGCCACAAATGCAATTGGCACAAGCTATGGCAGTGAGGCGAGTGTTGTTTTATATTTGAATGTACCAGGTCCTAATGTCACAGATGTGGATGGTAATTTATATCACTCTGTAAAGATAGGAGCTCAGATCTGGACGGTCGAAAATCTGAAAACCACGAAATACCGAAATGGAGAATTGATAGGAACAACAACTCCTTCAACATTAAATATATCAGTAGAGAATACACCAAAATACCAATGGGCATATGCTGGTAATGAGAGTAATGTTGCCACTTTCGGACGGTTATATACCTGGTATGCAGCAACTGACAGCCGTTCTATATGTCCTTCAGGCTGGCATTTGCCTACTGATATTGAATGGACTATACTAACTACTTATTTAGGAGGGGAAAGTGTAGCAGGAGGGAAACTTAAAGAAATTGGCACTACACATTGGCTAAGTCCTAATACAGGTGCAACCAATACCAGTGGCTTCACAGCACTTCCAGATGGCTTCCGTTACTACGAGGGGTCATTCAACTATTTTGAGCTTTATGGTAACTGGTGGTGTTCTACTGAAGCAAGTTCTGGTAGTGCCTTTCGCCGTGACATATACTACGATCGTAGCAATGTTGGTAGGACATACGATCGTAAGTCTGATGGTTATTCAGTGAGGTGCATTAAAGATTAGGATAATGAGCAAAAATAAATTGTATTACTGATTGAATTCTTAAAAAAGTCTATTTTTTGAACAATTAAAATTTACATTTAATATGAAGATAACCCATAAATTTTTGAATATTAATAAAACAAACAATCCATTTAACTGGGATCAAGATTTCTATTCTGAAAATGCTATTCTAAAAAGCACAAAGATTGAGACTCCTGAAATTATGATATTAGGCACATTTAATCCCAATCTATCAACAAATCCTGCAGATATTTTTTATGGCAGAAACTTTTTCTGGACAGCGTTTAAAAACCTTTTTTGTTATAACAAAATTGTAATTTATGGAGAAAGACTAGAATACTGCCCTTATGATCCAAGTCTAAAGGAAATTTTTACCATTATAAGAAAACTGAACTTGACTTTTTCAGATTTGATTGCAAGTATTTTTGATAATTATGACAAAAATGCTATTACTGTTCGTGGTGGAAAGGAATATGTTCAATTCAATAATACTGAATATAATCCTATTAAAGATGGAGATTTAGCAAAATTAAATAGGTTAAAAAAAATTAACTGGAATACTCAAAATATTATTTCCTATCTTAATGAAAATAAGAAGCTACGAAAAATATATTTGACAAGACAAGCCAATCAATGTTGGGCTGAACAAACAAGCCTTATTAAGCAAGCAATTCCAGAAATACAAATAATTCCAATTTACACGCCTTCAGCACAAGGTGGAGCTGTTCACCAACAGACAGGAATATATAATAATGGCAAAATGACACCATTATTAAGCCATTGGGTCCATAACAATGAAGGAAATTTTGGCAATCTCAATCACAACAATTGGCTGACAAACAATGATGTCAACATATATAACTTTTAATATATGAAAAAGATTTGGGTACCCGCTAAGCGAAAGTAATCGAGTAGACTGCCCCGACAGTTGACCTGACGGGGAGAGCCTCTCACACCACTGTACGTACGGGTCTCGTATACAGCGGTTCATTAAGATGTGGGGCAATTTTCTCGTAATAAGGAAGCATAGCC
>Ga0209417_1003453_pt1 | contig 21101 bp, 23 predicted proteins | sample RifGroF2_FD_184002 | JGI IMG/M metagenome (GOLD analysis project Ga0209417, IMG submission 184002) | Groundwater microbial communities from Rifle, Colorado, USA - Groundwater F2 (SPAdes) (version 2) | ecosystem: Environmental > Aquatic > Deep subsurface > Groundwater | place: Rifle, Colorado... | reverse complement strand
CAACAGTTGTAAGAAAAGAAACCCCGCTGACATTTGACCTTAACGGCGACGGAATAAAAACATCTGATAAGTTAATTCAGTACGATATAAACGGTGACGGAAAACTTGACACAATCAATGACGTAGCTGATGGAACACTTTCTATCAGGGGTGGAAAATCAGGTAAAGATTTATTCGGAAACAATACCGACCTAGACGGCGACGGAAAAGCTGACGGATTTACTAACGGTTTTGAAGCATTAAAAGCACTAGCTTCTAAAGAAGGATTAATCAACGGTAAAGACGATATGAAACTCGATGCGGCAGATCTTAAAATTCTTGAAAATAAATATCAATTCGGTATGAAAACAGAAGGATATAATTCTAAAGAAAAATCTTTAGCAGAAGTTGGCATCACAGAAATTAATCTTGGAACTGCTAAAGTACAAGAAAAAACTAATTTTGACGGCAGAAACAATGATGTGCTTACTCAAGCAGGCGCAACTTTCAAAATCAACGGCAAAGAAAGAGAATACGCTGACGTATTACACGCTGTAAAATAAAAATTAATTTATCATAGATAAAAGCAGGGCTGTTGTTTCAGCCCTGCTTTTAAAACTCAAGTATTTCGCCCACATTTATTATGGTTTCTTCTGAAGAATTTTCTGAAATAATTACAAGAGAACCGTCATCTGCAATTCTTTTTGCTATTCCTCTGATTTCGGATTTATAAGTATTAACAGTAATTGTATTTCCTAAAAAATAAGCTCTTTTTACGTAATCATGTTTTATGAAATCAAAGCCTGTATTCAAAAATTCATCATAATCTTCAAAAAACCGCTCCAGCAAGCTTTTCAAAAACTCATCCCTGTCTATTTTTTTGCCTAAAACTAAATTTAAAGAAGTTGCAGGACGGTCAATTTTTCCCATGTCAGTTTTCTCAAAATTCAAATTTACTCCGATTCCAAGCACAAGTCCCTGAAAAGTATTTCCCCGTATGGAAGTTTGAGCCAGTATTCCTGCAATTTTTTTGTTCTCTAACAAAACGTCATTTGGCCATTTTATTACAGGATTTAAGTCGTAAGTTTCAAGAACTTCACATAATTTAACTGAAAGATATTGCGGAATATTATTTAAAGATGAATCTTCGCCAATTTTAATGATAGGTTTTAGAACAAAAGAAATATAAATATTTTCCGGCTTATCAGAAATCCATTTCCTGTCGAATCTTCCTCTGCCTTCTGTCTGAACTTCTGCCATTAAAACATCCCTGTCCGAAAAATCAGCGATATTTCTTAAGGCGTGTGTGTTTGTGGAAGTTATTTCGGGGAAATATATGAGATTAAAAGTTTTTTGTGTTTGCATATTTAATAATTTTGTCCTGTTGATTCCAAGTCATTATACAAAAAACAAACATTAAAAAATGTTAAGTTGTTTTTTTCTAATAATAATTTGAATTTGAGATTTAGATTCTTTTTAGGGATAATTTATTTGGCAATTTTTTACCTTCAGGTTATTTAAATAACTGAAAGTAATTTTTAGATCATGTGGAAGGAATATATAATGTCTATGAGAATTTCAAACTACGGAAATGCTAAAGCGAACTTTAATAATCAAAAACAGAATCCTTCTTTTGGCAGCAAGGTTATAATTGATGATATTAAGGCAAAAAGAGAAATTAAAGGTGATTTTCCTACAGGAAATTCAGGCTCACGTCCTATAGAAGGTATGTCAATAAAAAAAGTGCCACCTAAAGCAAACTTTTCTGAAGAAATAATTGATAAATTAAAAGCTCGATTAGTAAAAGTATTTGCTAAAAATGGACAGGATAATACAGTTGAAATTGCATTAAAATCCATTGAAAATCTTGGTGAAAAAAATAATGAATATATTAAATGTTCTATGAAAATAGGAGAAAAAAGTCAAGATTTTATAGGAATGGCTCCGATTAAAGGTTTTAAGAAATCCAGCCTTGTAAGAAATGCTGTTAATGTTTATGATCGGCTGGTAAATGGAGAAAAACCTGAAATTCCTTTTGTTCCTACCTTCATCAAAAAAGAAGAAAAAGGACTTGTTCCAAGCAATGAGGTTCGCGCTTTCGCTGATGAGCTTATAGGCAAACGTTTTGGAGAGACAGTTAAAAATGTCATAAAATTAGCAAGATAAAAAATAAAATCAAAACATAAAAGAGCCGATGCGTTTTTAATAATTCATCGGCTCTTTATTATAAATATTTGCTTTAATAATTATGACTGCGTAAGCAAACTTGCTCCAACGACTCCTGCACTGTTTCCAAGCTGTGCAGGAATTACTTTCACACTGTCAGCCGAAATTTTCAAAGCTCTTTTGTTAATGGTTTCTCTGATAGGATCGAAAAGTATATCGCCTGCTTGAGCAACTCCACCGCCGATAATAATAACTTCGGGGTTGAGAAGATTCACCACGCTGCTAAGAGCAATGCCTATCCAGTATCCTGTTTTTTCAAATATTCTTAATGCCACACCGTCGCCTAAAATAGCGGCTTCCGCAACAAGTTCCGGCGTGATGGGAGAGCCTGCCGCCAGTTCTTTAAATTTAGTGGATTTTCCTGTCATTAAGTATAATTCAGCCTGTTTAACTATAGCAGGTCCGGAAGCTACAGCTTCAACGCAGCCTGTGTTTCCGCAGCCGCAAATTTCACCGTTGTGTTCTTGCACTATTACATGTCCAAGTTCGCCTGCTGCCATGTTTGTTCCTCTGACAAGCTGACCGTTAATAATTATTCCCGAACCTATGCCTGTGCCTACTGTAATACAAATAATATTTTGATATCCTTTTCCCGCGCCAAATTTGTATTCGCCAAGAGTAGCAACTCTAACATCGTTGTCTATTTTAGTCGGCAAACCAAATTCATCCATTAAAATTTTAGCTAAAGGAACATTCACCCATCCCGGAATATTAGGCAAAGCTCTTACGATTCCGTTTTCTGAATCAATTTGTCCCGGGCAGCCAACGCCGATTCCGCCGATTTGTTCTATGGAAACTTCTGATTTTGTTAAGCTGTCTTTGATTAAATTTATAATATTCTTGATAGTAAATTCATAGCCCATTTCTGCTCTTGTAGAAGCGCTTTCAGAAAAAGCTATTTTGCCTTTTGTATCTACAAGCGCAATTTTTATATTGGTTCCGCCTATATCAATGCCGATATTGTACTCTTTAGCCAATTGCCCAACTCCTAAAAACTATAAACATCTTGAAACAGTTTATCACAAAGTTTTTTAAATTTTAAAAAAAAATGAGAATGAGTTACATCTCTGCATCGCCGTCGAATACTCGTCGCCGCTTCGAGACTTCACTCCCGCTTCGCACACAAAAAAAAACCACCTAATAGGTGGTAAATTCATCTCTGCTTTCTTATGTTCTCTTCTTCCGCTTTGAGTTTTAGTATATAGGGGGATTATATGAAACGGAACTTTGTAATTTTTTATTTTGCCTCGGGATTTAAATATTTATTGTTCCCTTGACACTTATTATTTAAAACTAAATAAAGTGTGTTGTCAACACTATATTTTATGATTTTTAAAATTATTTTTCAAAACATCCGGGATCCCTTACGGGGGAAGGATTTTTGTTTTTGAGAAATTTATTCAAAAGGTCTTTTTGTTTAATATAAAACCCATTTTGTTTATCTTATAATTACAATAAAAAGAGAAAAAGGAGATTTAGGAATGATTGAAAGATATTCACACCCTGAAATGGCTAATGTCTGGGAGTCTGAGAATAAATATAAATGCTGGCTCGAAGTTGAGCTGGCTGTTTGCAGAGCGCAAAATAAACTTGGAAACATTCCTGATGAAGCTTTAAAAGAAATTGAAGCTAAAGCAGGCTTTGATATAAAAAGAATTGACGAAATAGAACAGGAAGTAAAGCACGATGTAATAGCTTTCCTGACGAATGTAAATGAAAAAGTCGGAGAAACTTCAAGATATATTCACATGGGAATGACAAGCTCCGATGTTCTGGATACAGCGCTGGCTCTTCAGCTGCAACAGGCTAACAAAATCATTGAGGAAGATATAAAAGCTGTTATCGAATCAATAAAAACAAAAGCAAAAGAGCATAAAGAAACAGTTTGCATCGGGCGTTCTCACGGAATTCACGCAGAGCCCACGACTTTTGGGCATAAAATGTGCCTGTGGCTTGATATAATGACGAGAAACCTTAAGAGATTTCAAAGAACTGCAGAAGAAATCAATGTTGGAATGATTAGCGGACCTGTCGGGAATTACAGCAATATCGACCCAAAAATCGAAGAAATTGCCTGTCAGGAACTTGAACTTAATCATGCTAAAGTTTCCACGCAGGTAATCCAGAGAGATTTACACGCTTATTATATGCAAACACTTGCTCTAATCGCCACGACTATTGAACAATTTTGTATAGAAATCAGGCATCTTCAACGGACAGAAGTGCTTGAAGTCGAAGAAGGATTTTCTAAAGGGCAGAAAGGTTCTTCTGCCATGCCTCATAAAAAAAATCCTATAGGTTCTGAAAATTTGACAGGGCTTGCAAGAATTATCAGGTCAAATTCTATAGCGGCGCTAGAAAATATTCCACTCTGGCACGAACGAGATATAAGCCATAGCTCTGTTGAGCGGATAATTTTTCCAGATTCAACGATTTTGATGGACTATATGCTTAACAGATTCAAGAATATTGTTGATAATTTGCAGGTTTATCCTGAAAATATGAAAAAAAACACAGCACTTTATGGCGGGGTAATTTATTCACAGCGAGTACTATTAGCTCTTTGCGACAAAGGAATGCCAAGAGAAGAAGCATACAAAATAGTTCAGGAAAATGCGCATCAGGCATGGAATAATGTTGACGGAGATTTCAAAGGAAATTTACTCAAAGATTCACGGGTTACCGAAAAACTTTCTAAAGAAGAAATCGAATCCTGCTTTAACCCTAAATATTATTTAAGAAACATTAACAAAATTTACGAAAAAATGGGAATTTAGATTAAAATATGTTTCTTATAGCTTCTTCAACTTGCTCTGAATCTATAAGACTTAAAACACCTATTTTTTTAACTATAATTCTCTCATCAACTGAAAAAATTTTAAATCGAATTACAGAAGCAGCTTTTAATCCCGTCATTTCCGAAAAAGTAATAGGTATGTCATATTTCCATGCGCTGTGTTTTGCGCTTGTAATCATCAGTAAAACTATATGTTTGTTAACTTCTTGATATTCTTTATTAGAAATAACTAATGCGGGTCTTAGCTTCTTCTTATCCCTTTCAGTAAAAGGAAAAGGAACTGTAATAATATCAAACTTATTATAGATCACTATAAGCCTCGTCATCTTCTGGGCTATTCCATTCTTCCAGTGTTGATTCAACTGACTTTAAGTATTCATAGTCAATACTATTTAGCTTCTTTAAGATTACAACATTGTCTTTTATCTCAAAATCGACATTATCACCCGCTTTAATCCCCAGAAAATCCCTAACTTTAGGAGGTATAGTCGTTTGGCATTTTTTTGTTAGTTTTGACATAATTGTAATACCTTTAGCATTATTAACACTATTATTAATTTTACTACATGTATTACGGTATTACAAGACGAATTTACTCAAAAATTCACAGGTTACCGAAAAACTTTCCCCATGTAATGACTTTCCGAACAGCAGCTTTTTAGTGTATATTTTTGTTGAGACAAAAAAAAATAAGAAGATTGGGGATTATATAAATGTACAAAAATTTTATCGGGTTACTTGTGTGCTTAACTTTCTGCATAAGCACGATTTGCTATGCGCAGGACAGCCCGCCATGTATTTATCACCTAAAAACAGGACACACTGTTGTTATTAAAGAAAATCACACAAATCCCATTGTTACCGTTGATACATGGGTAAATACAGGCACGCTCAACGAAAACAATAAAAATAACGGTGTTTCCCACTTTTTGGAACATCTTTTATTCAAAGGCACAAAGACCTATAAAACAGGCGAAATTGATAAAATGCTCGAGTCAAAAGGCGGAAGATTTAACGCAGCTACAAGCAAGGATTTCACGCATTTTTATATATCTATCCCCTCTAAAGATGTTGAAACAGCTATAAAACTTAACGCTGATATGCTTATTAATGCTTCTATTCCTGAAGTTGAACTTAATAAAGAAAGAAAAGTCGTAATAGAAGAAATAAGAAGATCGGAAGACAGCCCTGACAGTGTGCTTTTTGATAATTTAATCGGTCTGATTTTCAAGACGCACCCTTATAAATACGAAACGCTCGGAACTCAGAAAATTATAGAAACTATCCCGAGAACAGAAATACTTGCTTATTATCACAAGTTTTATGTGCCTTCAAATATGACAACGGTTGTAGTTGGAGATGTGGACACTCAAAAAATCCTTTGTATGCTTGAAGAAAACTATAAATCAGAAGTTTCTCATAAAGTTATTCTCCCTAAATTCGCAAGAGAAGCCGCCTCTTTAAAACCGCAAACAAAGATAGCAAGAGAAAAAGTTAATTTTGGCTATATCTTTATGGGCTTTAAAGGCGTTCCAATGACGGATATAAAAGAAAGCTATGCTCTTGATCTTGCTGCATCCGTACTTGGGGGCGGAAAAAGTTCAAGGCTTTATCAGGATTTAAAAGAAAAACAAAATATTGTTTCTTCTATAGACGCAGGACATTATTCATTGCGAGATGACAGTATTTTCTATGTATCAGCAGATTTTGAGCCTTCTAAATATCAAATAGTGAAAGCCTCTATTGAAAAAGAACTAAAAAAACTTAGAGAAACAAAAGTTTCCAGTGAAGAATTAAACAGAGCAAAAACTCAGTCAGAAAGAGCTTTTGTATACGGGAATGAATCAATAGAAGATGTTGCAAGCTCTCTTGGCTATTATATGTCAATAGAAGGCAATATTGACGGTTATGCTAATCATTTGAAATATATAAACGCTGTAACAGCGGAGGATATTCAAAAAGTAGCGCAAAAATATGCTAAAGCTAACGCAATGGCTCTTTCAGCGCTTCTGCCTGAAAGAGAAAAAAAAGGTATTAAAACCGGCTTTGCGACACCAGTAGGATTTGTAAATGTTAATTCCGTTTCACAGACTCAACCCCCTTGCAAAATAGCAGAGAAAACCGTTTTGAACAATGGAATGACTTTGATAACAAACCCGAATACTTCAAATGATATTATTTCGCTTAGCGTTTTTGTAAAAGGCGGAAAACTTTTGGATTCTCCTCCGGGAATAACAAACCTTCTGACAAAGACTTTATTGCAAGGAACAAAGACAAGAACCGCCTACGAAATTACAACAGCCGTAGAAGATCTTGGAATAGTTATTTCCCCTGCTCTTGATTCAGATTGTTTTGAAATTCGGCTTAAATCAACAAAACAGGATTTTGATAAAGCATTCGAAATCCTTACCGATGTGATTAATAATCCGGCGTTTCGCCCTGAATATGTGGAAAAAGAGAAAAAAAATATAGTTCAGGATATTGTAAAATCAAGAGATCAACCCATGTCAAAAGTTTCAGAAGGATTTTCCCGCGCTATGTATCCGAATCATCCTTACGGAAATATAGGCGCTGCGCTTGAAAAAAGCGTTCCTTCTTTAACAAGGGAACAATTAATAGATTTCCATAAAAAAATATTTATTCCGAAAAATATGGTTGTAGCCGTTTCCGGAAATATAAATAAGAATGAAATAATCCAAAAATTTACTGAATCATTTCCATGCTCAGCGGGAGAAAAGTTGATACTCAAACTTTCTCCTGCAAATACGAAACTTCCTGCTAATAAAATAGTAACCCAGAGAGATGAAACAGCTGCAGCATGGATGTTAATGGGCTGGTCTGTAGACGGGATTAGCAACACAAAAGACTATGCGTCTCTTCAGGTTATTAATTCAATACTTAGCGGCGGCATGAGTTCAAGGCTTTTCAAAACTTTCAGGGAAAAACAAGGCTTATGCTACAGCGTTGGCAGTTCTGCTCCTGCAAAAATGGATGGTTCTTTCTTGGCAATGTATATAGGCACAGAGCCAAAGAATATTGAACTTGTGAAAAGCAAGTTTTTACAAGAAATGACAAGATTAAAAACCGAAACAGTAAGTCAGGACGAACTAAATGATGCCAAGCAAAAACTTATAGGCGGCTTCCTTCTTGGTCAAGAAACTAATGCGGATAAAGCTCATTATTTAGGTTGGTTCGAAATAATTGACAAAGGTTTCAAGTTTACTTATGATTTTCCTGACCTGATAAATTCAGTAACCTCCGAAGATGTAATGAGTACGTCAAATAAATATTTTAACTCCCCTTACGTACTTTCAGTCGTTGCGCCGGAGAAAAGCATGCAAAGCTTGAATAAGGAAAAATAATTTTGAAAATAAGCGTTAAAGTGCCTGCAACAACTGCCAATCTTGGTCCCGGTTTTGACTGTTTCGGCATGGCTCTTACACTTTATAATAAAATTACACTTGAAGAACTTGTTTATCCTGATAAAGGACTGGAAATTAACATAATTCCGGGGGAACAGGACAATGAAACATCACTTCTGACAATCCCTATGGACAAGACAAATATCGTTTATAAAGCAATCGAACTTTTATATAATTATGTCGGGCAGACTCCGCCTGATTTAAGAATAAATATTCAAACGGATATTCCTATTGCAAAAGGACTTGGAAGCAGCGCATCAGTTATTGTCGGAGGAATCATTGCCGCCAATAAGCTTCTTGGAAATCCTGCGGACGAAGCGGCTCTTTTGTCTATCGCAAATGACCTTGAAGGGCATCCAGACAATACGACACCTGCTATAGTGGGTGGATTCTGCATCTCATCGGCAGAAGAAGACGGAAGCGTTATTTATAAAAAAATTGAATGGCCTGAAGATTGGAAAATAGCTGTTTGCATGCCTGATTATGAACTTGCGACGCAAATTTCCAGATCGGTTCTTCCTGAAGCAGTTAAAATAGAAGATGCTGTCTTTAATCTCAAAAGAAGCGCAATGTTTATAGACGCGTTGCATACCAAAGATTCTGAATTAATGCGTTACGCTCTCAGTGATAAACTTCATCATCCATACAGAAGCAGATTAATCCCAGGATTCATGGAGATTAAAGAGAATCTTTCAGAAATCCCGACTGTTATAGGAACTGTAATAAGCGGAGCAGGTCCCAGCATAATCGTAATTTACGAAAACAATAATTTTGATGAAATAAATAAAAGAATTAGTACTGTTTGGGAGTCTCTCGGCGTTAAAGTTACAGTCAAAAAGCTTAATATAGACACTAAAGGCGCTGTTATTCTTTCTCAGTAGAAGATTTAAACGATATGGCAATAATTTTTCTTTTTGAGGTAAAATATTGTCAGTAACAACATTAAAGGAGGCAATTAATATGGAATTCCTTCGTAATAATAAAAAAACTATCATATTAGTAATAACTCTAACCTTTATACTTTGGACAGTTGCAGGAATGATGCTTCCTCTATTTATGTAACGTGAATTGCCAAGTTCGTCATTGCGAGCAAAGCGAAGCAATCCAATTTTATTTTTTTTAGATTGCCGCGTCGATGCTAAAGCATCTCCTCGCAATGACGGCTAAAAATTAATTAGCAATTGGAAATTGAAGAGTGGATATAAGATTCAAAAAAACATTAAGCTTATTTTTAGCTGTAAATATATTAATTATTGGCGTTTTATGCTTTTCATCACCGGCAAATGCTTGGTATGAAAAAGAAAAAGCTAAAATAATCAATAAAATTTTTGAATTAAAAAGAAAAGAAAAAGTCGAAATTAAAAACCTGTCTAAAAAACAAAGAAATTTAGAAGATACTAAACAAAATATACAAAATTGCCAGAGTAAACTGGAAACATCAAGATCAAATCTTGAAACTCTTCAACATAAGCTAAACAGGCTTTCTCGAAATCAGGAAGAAGCTGCGGGTTCTGCAGGAAAAAGAATACGGGAACTTTATAAAGGTGAAAGAATTAATATCCTTCATCTTATTTTTGCAGCAAACGATATGGGGACATTTCTTGACAGACTTTATTACCAGAAAATACTCGCAAAAAAAGACAAATCTATTCTTGAAAATTTAAGAGTAAGAGCCAGAGAAATAGATCAATCAAGAATGTCTATTGAATACGAAAAAAATAATATAGCCTCAAATTTAAGCGTGATGAATCAAAAAAAAGCTCAGCTTAATTCGTCAATAAAATCCAGTCAGTATCTCATTAACAAACTGAGAACAGATAGAGCAACTTATGAAAAAGCCCAACAGGAGCTGGAATATCTTTCAAACAAACTTGAAAATCAAATCAGGCACAGCAAAATAACAAAAATGGTCGCGAACAGCAAGTTTATAAAACCTCTGGCAGGCTCAATCACTTCGCCTTTCGGATGGAGAAGACATCCTATATTTGGAAGCAGAAGGTTTCATACCGGTGTTGATATCTCAACTTCTTACGGCACACCAATAAAAGCTTCCAACGACGGCAAAGTGATTTTTTCCGGCTGGTATGGCGGTTATGGAAAGGTTGTAATCGTCGATCATGGAAATATGAATGTCGGCTCAAACAAAGGCAAAAGATTTTCAACTCTTTACGCCCATATGTCATCAATTTCTGCCGGAAACGGAAGTAATGTAAAAAAAGGACAGGTTTTGGGTTATGAAGGAACAACAGGATACAGTACCGGTCCTCATTTGCACTTTGAAGTAAGGATTAACGGAAAACCCAACAATCCGGGGAATTTTGTAAGGTTATAACTATATCAAACCAATCATAAGCGAATCGAAAACTGCCTGTGTATTCACATAATTAGCAATTTCGTCCTGCGCCTGCTGAATTTTTTGAATATTTCCAATAATTTTTTCGCTGACAGCTTTATTTTCCGCGTTTGCCTTGAGTAACCTGCGCATATATTCCTGCATAATAATCAATAAAGCTTCTTCCGCGCAAGAATTTTCCTTCGCGACTTCCAGAAGTCTTTCAGAATAAGCAATAGCTTCCGCAGGATTTTTGGGCGGAAAAACTTTGAAGAAATTCTCAAGAATGCTCAAATCAGGGGTTTCCCGATTTTGAGAAAGCACAGGAATAGCCTGCGTGCGGGAAACAATAGTTTCAATCATATCTTCTTTATCTTTTGTCAGAAAAAAGAATGTTATCTTTCCTGAAGGTTCTTCTATGGTTTTCAATAAAGCGTTTGCAGGCGCGGAATCAAATATTTTTGTGGTTAATGGTTTTGGAATCCAGCTTTCTCTGGCATCTTCGCTCATATCAGTATAAGGATGAGTTAATTCACCCTCGTAGTTTTTCCAGAAACTGGCTGCTTTGCTTTCCTGTTCTTTTCCTTCTTCCGCGTCCGTAAAAATTATTACCCTGTGATACTGCGAAGCTGTAGAGATTGCCTGTTTTAAGTATCTTGACTGGGCTATGGTTATTTCTGTTTTTGGTTTTCCACCTTCGTTTCCATAGCAATAGTCAATCGGAGAAATCGTTATCACAGCAGGATGCCTGTTTTGTTTAATCCAGTTGCAGTTTGTACAGGTACAGTCATTATCGTCATTGCGAGGAGATTGCAGAGCCTGTCCAGAGGAGCGAAGCGACGTAGGGAAAGCAATCCATTCATTCATTAATGGTTTATGGATTGCTTCGCTTTGCTCGCAATGACAAAAAGATTTACAGTTAAGAATTTTCGCAATCCTCATCGCTAGATTATATTGAGCCATAGAATCACTGCCTGTAAACATATATGCATGGCTTAATTTCCCGTTACTTGAACTTAAAGCGGCTTCAAAAAACTTTGTTGCAAATGGCTGTTCAATTTTTAATTTTTCGCTAAACAATTTTTATTGTTCCTTACTGCTAATTAATATCTTAATATACTCAAACTTTTAAGGAAAAAAATCGAATGTAAAGTTTTGTAGAGTAAGGGTTAGTAAAACTAGCAACTTTTATTTTCAGGGTTTTTATATTTATCAGATACAAAATTAATTTAAAATAAATAAGGAAAAGGAACAACCTCATGCAAATTAACAACACAACAAATACTCACAACAAAAATTTAAGTTTTGGCAAATTACATTTGGACACCAACACTTTAGCACCTAAAGGATCTAAATTTGCGAAGGAATTAGCAGCCGCAGCACCAAAACTCAAAGAACGCTATGGTGGTGAAAGAATTAATGTTTATTTAGGGGATTCTTGTGTCGCAGAAGCAAAAAAACCAGCTAATTTGCCGCAAGAGATATTTCCCAGTACTTCTTTTTTTAGTGTCCGTTATGAGTTAAAACCTCAGGTAAAAAAATATGAAATTCTAAAGGTTGTAGCTGCTGCTGTGAAAGAAGCCCGTCACAACTTGCGTCAGGCGTTTCATAATAGTGGGAGTGTTGATAAAGAAAAAGCTAAAAAGATTCTGGATAAAATGAATTAGCTTATTTGACATAAAATGTTATAATAAAAGGCAGCAATAGTTATTTGCTGTCTTTTTGTTTGGTATTAAGGGTAAAATTGTGGATAGAGAATATTTAAAAGAAATATAAAAGATAATCTTTGGTTATCATTTATTGCTACTTTTGGAGCTTCTTTGGCTTTAATTCTGAATTCCAGTAATGTTTTTAAATTTTTACTTGCTTTGTCAGGTTTTGGCATTAGCTTTGTTTTGTTTAACGGATATTTAAACAAATTATCAATAATTGAAAAATCATTATACAAATTATACAAAATAAAAAAAGGAGAATAATTATGAATATACTTACAATTTTACAGGGAATATTATTATTAGCATTTGCAATTTTGGGGCTTTATGCAGCTATAAGAGTTTCCAGAACTTCAAAGTTTGATGATGTGTAACTAACCTGCTATCAAAAGTTCCATGGCATTTTCCGCCGAAAGCTCGCCTGTTTTTATCTTATATTCAGCCTGAACGGCTTTTTCTCTAAATTCGATCAACTTTTCTTCGGAAATATTTTTAAGTTTTTCCAAATCTTTTTTTACTACAAATTCTGGAGAATTTACTAAAATCTTAATTTTCAGCCATTTTCTCGTCATAGTTTGCAACGTGGCAAGTATTCTCAAAGCGTGATTTTTCTCAAAAAGCTTATGAAGCTCTTTTATTGCCAGAATTTTATCGCCTTTAATCCATAAATCCGCCAGCTTAAATATATTTTCGCTCGTAGACACCATTTCCTCTAGGTCTTTTGCTGAAATTTGCGCTTTGGGATGAATTGTTGTCTTGATTTTTTCAAGCTCTGTGTCAATTTTCCTTAAATCAGTCCCTGCATTTGCAAGCAGAATTGCGGCGGAATCTTTTGAGATTTTTAAAGATTTAGTGCCTGCTTGCTTGATTATCCAGTCAATAAGCTTATAATCCTCATAAAATTTATATGCGGGAAATTCCTCAACTTTGCCTATTTTTTGAAGTGTTTTAGTCAGTTTTAAGGTGCTGTCGATTTTTTTGCCGCTTTCTCTGGGGATAGAACACACAAAAAGTAGATGAACTCTATCGTTTAAGTTTTCAAGAACTTCAAAGAGCTTTTTCATCTGCTCATCGGACGAAGAGAGTTTCTTATTCCCCCTTAAAAAAAGATTGGAAGCATTAACTTCCACAAGCAAATTACCGAACATCATCGGTAAAGTTTGCAAAGTTTCAATCAATTCCTGAATTTCCGGCTCGTTAAGCTTTTTATGATTTATGGAAGCCCAATTTTCGTCAAGAACCTTTTTTCTAAGCTCTTTTAACGCGTTTTCCAGATTAAATTCTTCTTCGCCCCAGTAAAGATATGCTGGCATTTCATTCCTTTTTTATATTTAAATTTCAAAATCCGATTTATTTAAACCCGATTGCCGTACTATTGAAAGAAAAGTTCCATAAGGAATTTCAGGTTTTGGGTGTGGAACTATTACTGTTTTACTTCCGTTTATATACTTGCAATGGCTACCTTTAGTTGATTTTAAAGAGAATCCGTTGACTAGCAAAACAGAGATAATTTCTCTTGAAGATAACAATTTAGGCATTTATAGATTTCTCGCCTAAAATGACGTTTTCTATTGGAAAGAAAACTACATTTTCATTGTCTTCAAAATATAATTCAACGGCTTCTGTAAGATTATCAACAGCTTCTTCTACGGTACTTCCGAAGCTAGAAACCTCAACATTCAGGCATTGCGCAACATAATGTTCGCCTTCTTTATAAATTGTATATTTAATGTTTTTCATAAACAGCCCTCTTTTATCATCATTAATTATAACACATAGACTTTTTTACTATGAAATTAATGAAAAAATAGATAATTTCTAACTGGTAAAAAATTTTTGATAAGAGTATATTTAAGCTTGTTAAATAATGAGTTGAAAACAAAGACAGGTGAGAATCATGAGTGAAAATAATTGTGGGAAAAATACCAAATGCGTTCATGTCGGGACTTTTCAGGATAGTTTAATCAAAGGGGCAAACACCCCGGTTTATACTTCCACTTCAAACGGTTTCAACTGTGAATCAGGAAACTTGTACTACCCGAGATACTTAAATATGCCCAATCACAAAGCAGTCGCCGAAAAAATCTGCGCTTTGGAAGAAGGAGAAGAAGCAATTATTGTAAGCTCAGGAATGGCGGCAATTTCTTCTGCAATGATGGCGCTTTTAAAAACAGGCGATCATGTCCTCTTTTCCGAAGATTTATACGGTGGAACAGATTATTTTTTAAAGGAAGAATTTGAAAAATTCGGGGTAGACTACACTCTTGCCTCAGCAGAAAATCTTGAAGATTTTGAAAGTAAAATTAAAGACAATACAAAATTCATCTACTTTGAAACACCATCAAATCCCCTTTTAAAAATAATTGATATAAAAAAAATTGTTTCTATAGCAAAAAAATATGACATTATAACAATAATAGATAATACTTTTGCTTCTCCGATAAACCAGAATCCGCTTAAATTTGGTGTCGATATTGTCGTGCATAGCGCCAGCAAATATTTAAACGGGCATAGTGATCTGATTTGCGGGGCAATAATTACTTCCGAGAAATTAATGAAAAGAATCCGCCCTTATGTAATAAATACAGGCGGAACCCTAAACGCTCAAGACCTATATCTGCTAGAAAGAAGTATGAAAACTCTTAATTTAAGAATGCAAAAGCACAACGAAAATGCTCAAAAATTGGCTGAATATCTCGAAAAACATCCTCTTGTCAAAAAAGTTTATTATCCGGGATTAAAGTCCCATGCCGGACATTCTATTGCCAAAACGCAAATGTCAGGATATGGCGGTGTTTTATCTGTAGAAACAACTTTAGATAAAGAAAAAACAAGAGAATTTATTTCAAATCTTAAATTATTTCAGGAAGCAGGAAGTCTTGCCGGAGTCGAATCTTTAATATCGCTTCCATGCGAAACTTCTCACGCAAAAATGTCTTTTGAAACAAGATGTGGCTTAGGAATTACTGACAGCTTAATGAGAATTTCAGCGGGAATAGAAGATATTGAAGACTTGATAGCTGATATAGAACAGGCATTTGAAAAAGTTTAATTACAACTATAAATTTATAAGCAGACAGTATGAATTAACACACCATGCCGTCTGCTTTTTATATCAAAAAACAATGAATCTAGTCACATGACCTACTACTAATTGATTTGTTTTTTACCAAAAGATTAATTCAAAAATAAACAATTTTACGAATAAAATTTTATGTTTATCAGGTTATAACTTAGTCATTATTAGTTGTTTCAAGTTGTGAAGCAACTAATAAAGTAAATAGATAAAAAGGAGAAAAAATATGAAAAAATATCTCGCAATATTAGGTCTATTCCTTTTTCTTTCAGCGCCTGCTTTTGCAATATGTCCTTGCAGCACTTCACAGGTCTATATGCCAAGAGTACAAGCTGTAGCAGTTCCAATTGCCGCGCCTTGTAATACATGCAATACCTGCTTAACAGGAGCAGCATGTCCGATTGTTGCGCCTTGCAACACATGCAATACATGTTTAACAGGAGCAGCAGTTCCGATTGTTGAACCATGCAACACATGTAATTCCTTTATACAAGGCGTTTCATATCCTAATTTCCATAACAACTATTATTAAACTCCCTTGTAATACTTATTATTAATATAATATTTATTATAATTTCAAGAAGAAGAGCAGTGTTTAAACTGCTCTTCTTCGCTTGTATAGATAAAAAAATTTTTTACTAGCCAAAAAGTATTACGACAAATAGATTTGTTTTTAGTAAAAAACTAATTTAAAAATTAATAATTTTGCGAATCTAATTTACTATTTATTGAGTTATAAAATATATGTGCTTCCAATTTGTGGAGTAAAAAGGAAAAAGGAGATTTACGGATGAAAAAATATCTCGCAATATTAAGCTTAGCAGCATTCATTTCAGCGCCTGCATTTGCGCAATGCGCTACCTGTAACCCATGTAATACTTGTTTACCAAGAGTTCAAGTAATGCAAGTACCTGTTCAGCAATGTAATACATGTAATCCTTGTATGACAGGATATGCAGCTCCTATTAACACATGCAACCAATGTATGACAGGATATGCAGCTCCATGCACATGTGATCCTTGTAACCCATGTTGTCCTAAGAAAAAAGGTTTCTGGGCTCGTTTCTTCGGATATTAAATTGATTAAATATTAAAATATTCGATTAATTAAAACAGGGAGAGTAAGCTTGAGCTTACTCTCCCTGTTTTTTATTAATAAAACTAATATAATCCTCAAAAATTAAACATGTGTGATTTTTATTATATTATTTCATGGGAAGAGATCGACGGTTAAACGAGGAGTTTTTTATGACTTATGATGTAATTGTGAAAAATGCCAGAATCCCACAGGGAGATCGACTTGTAGATTCAAATATTTTAGTTAAAGACGGAATTATAGCCGGTTTTACAACCCAAAATAATATTGATGCCAAAGAAATAATAGATGCAGAAGGATGTATGGCGCTTCCGGGCTGTATTGATTCCCATACACATATTGGCGATCCCGGATTTACTCACAGAGAAGATTTTTATACAGGAACAAGCGGCGCTGCGGTTGGCGGCGTGACAACAATTATTGATATGCCTTGCTGCAGCGTGCCTTCCGTTAGAGGCGCATCGGAGCTGGAGAATAAAATTTCCCGGATAAAAGACAAAGCTGTTGTTGATTACGCAATGTGGGGCGGAGTTACAGGAGAAGATGTAAGAAACGGCAACTTGAATATAGTTCAGGAACAAGCTGATCAGGGCGTTGTTGCTTTTAAAGTATATATGACCCCTTCAATTCCTTCCTATCCAAATGTATCTGATGCGGAAATGCTGGAATGCTTCTACGCCGTTTCAAAAACAGGTCTTCCCATCGGAATACACGCAGAAAATTTCTCAATTTGCGATTATTATGTGAACAAATTTAAAAGTGAAGGAAGACAAGACGCTCCTGTCTGGGCAGAAGCCAGAAGAATTCTTGCAGAAAAAGTCGCCATTGAACTTGGCATAAGTTTTTCTGAAGAAACAGGCGCAAGACTACATATAGTGCACATAAGCACCGGAATCGGTTCAATTCTTGTGGGAGAAGCTAAAAAACGCGGTCTCGACGTAACCGCAGAAGTTTGTCCTCACTACCTTACATTAAACGCTGTTGATGCGCTGACTGAATTTAAGCAGCTTGCAAAAATGGCTCCACCTTTAAGAACCAAAGAAGATAACGAAATTCTTTGGAAAGGACTTTCTAACGGTTCTGTTGATTTTGTCACAACCGACCATGCCCCTTGTGAAATCGCGACAGAAAAAACTGCTCCGGGTATGGATATCTGGACAGCATCCCCCGGAATCACAGGTGTTGAAACAATGGTGCCTGTTATAGTCAGCGAAGGCTACAACAAAGGAAGACTCTCTCTTTCAAGGCTTGTGGAAGTTCTTTGCAAAAATCCCGCTGTTCACTACGGGCTTTATCCCAAAAAAGGCGCTCTTGAATTAGGATGTGATGCTGATTTTACTATTATTGACCTTAATAAAGAATGGACAATAGACCAAAACAAACTTCAAAGCAAAGCAAAATTCACACCTCTTCACGGCATGAAGCTAACAGGAAAGGTTACAAAAACCGTTGTCAGAGGAAAAGTTGTATTTGACGAAACAAAAGGTATAACTGTTGATAAAGGTTATGGCGAATACATAAAACGCCAAACAATAAGCAAATTGCCTAAAGTTATAAATTATTAAATTAATCAATTTTAGGTACGGGAGGCAATGTGTATAACTTTGGATTAGAAGGCAATGTATAGACAGAATCAGGTTTTTTATCAGTCTTAACAACGGGCTTGACCTTTTGAGCAGGTTTAAAGGCATCTTTTGTTCCGGCAAACATATTTTTTGAGATTACTGCCACTCCTTTTGCCGTTTTTTTAATCACAAACCATCCGGACTTTAATGTGTATTTTGTTACACAATAAGCTGCTTTTCCGGTAAAGTTTATGGTTTTATCAACAACTTTAGAAGCTGTTCCCGCATCCGCTTTTTGCGGAAACAAAAAAGCTATGCAAATAAAAATTAAAACAAACGATTTTTTTAGATTATTCATAACTTCTCTACTCTTTTAATAAATTAAGAATATACTATATTAATTTATTAAACCACTATCAATTTTTAAGACTAATTTGGTTTTTAATATTATAAGGAATAATGCAAGGGAAAAATTAAATGGATGTCACAAATAAATTATTTATAAATAAAACTCCTGAAATAACATTTGCTCGTTCTAAACAAAACAACATGGACGATAGCAGTTCAAAAGTTGTTGAATCTCAGCAAGAATCATCTAAGCCTCAACCCGGCTCCATGAGTCTTGCAGAATTGGTTAACAGAACAGCATTATCCATGCAGCAAACAAAAAAAATTCAAAATCCCGAACAAAATAAAACATTTACCAAAATGACTGCTCAGCATATTCTTGTTAAAGAAGAACAAGAAATAATTAAATTAAAACAAGAAATAGACGCTTGCAAAACTTCTGAAGATAAAGCCGCAAAATTTTCCGAACTGGCAAAAAAATATTCAAAATGCCCGTCAGGAAAAAAAGGCGGAGATCTTGGAGAATTTGGAAAAGGTCAAATGGTTCCTGAATTTGAGAACGCAGCAGCCAATTTAAAAATTGGCGATATCTCTGAACCTGTAAAAACTCAATTCGGTTGGCATTTAATAAAAGTTAGCGAGAGAAAATAATTTTATAATATATAGTATGTTATTCAATTTAAGCTAGAATATTATAAAGTCAAAAGCTTAAAAAATAAATCTTTTTCATATCTTTAACAATGTTTTTGACTTAAGATTATATGAATAAAGTAGCTTTATAGTGAATTTAGATGGATAAGCGCATGAAAATTTTAATGGTATATCCTGAATGCCCCGAATCATTCTGGAGTTTTAAACATATAATAACATTATTTGGAAAGAAAGCTTATTTACCGCCTCTAGGCTTAATGACAGTATCAGCGCTTTTGCCTGATGAGTTTGAAAAAAAGCTGATTGATATGAATACTACAGAATTAACTGATCAAGATTTATTATGGGCAGATTTTGTTTTTATAAGCGGAATGATTGTCCAAAAAGAATCTTCTATTTCTGTTATAAAAAGATGTAAAGACTTAGGCGTGAAAACTATAGCAGGCGGACCGTTATTTACTTCGCTTCATGAACAATTTGAAGAAGTTGATTATTTTATTTTAAACGAAGGTGAAATAACCATTCCTATGTTTTTAGATGACCTTAAAAAAGGTGAACTGAAAAGAATTTATACCTCAGATATCAAACCTAATCTCATAAACACTCCTATCCCCCACTATAATTTAATTAATCACGATGATTATTATATTTTTCCGCTTCAATTTTCCAGAGGTTGCCCGTTTGATTGCGAGTTCTGCGATATTGTCAACCTGAACGGCAGAATACCAAGAACAAAAAGTCCTGAACAAGTAATAAAAGAGCTTACTGCAATACATGATCTCGGATGGAGAGGAAGTATTTTTTTCGTTGACGATAACTTTCTCGGTGATAAAAATAAAACAAAAGAATTACTTAGGACAATTATTGACTGGAAAACAAAAGTTGATTTCAAATCACAATTTTTTACCGAGATTTCTATAAACGCCTCTGATGATGATGAACTGCTGGAATTAATGAGAAAAGCCGGTTTCTTCCTCGTATTTGTAGGGATAGAAACTATCTCAACAGAAGGTTTAAAAGAATGCGGCAAACTTCAAAACCAAAACCGCGACTTAATTAATTCAATAAGAAAATTTTATAAATACGGAATGGAAGTCACAGGCGGCTTCATTGTAGGTTTTGACAGCGATGATGAAACAATATTTGAACGACAGTTTGATTTTATTCAAGAAGCCGGCGTGTCAAAAGCAATGATAGACTTGCTACAGGCATTACCCGGAACAAAACTTTATAAAAGGCTGGATGCTGAAAACAGATTGCTTAAAACATCATCAGGCATTAATCAAGACTCGACAATTAATTTTATTCCGAAGATGGAAAAAGAAACATTAATTAACGGATACAATAATTTAATTAAAAAAGCATATTCGCCAAAGTATTATTTTGAAAGGCTTAACAACTTTTTAAAGTATTATGAGCCGAGCAGAAAGGTTTCTTTAAGAAAATCAATTATTCCGTCATTAATTAAAACATTTTTTGTTCTTAAACACTCACCTAAAGGTAAAATGTATTTTTGGAAATTATTTATAGAAACATTGTTAAAGCGACCAAAATGTTTGCCCGCAGCTTTAAATAATTCGATTTTATACATTCACTTTGGCAAAGTATTCAGTTAAATTTAGAAATTAGCTGGTTAAAAGTATCTGTCATTGCGAGCGACTAAAGAGGGAACCCGCTTTTTTGATTAAATATCAAAAAAGAAGGGGAACGTGGCAATAGCAATCACTAATTATGAGATTGTATACTATGCCCATAAATTAGAACAGAAAAAATCTAATTTATTCGTTTTAGACAGTAATTAGGCACATAGCTTAAAAGCCTCCTCTTTAAGGGTTACAACTTTTGTAACGTATTTAGATTCAAATACTCTTTTGGCTTCATATGGATTGATCCTAGG
>Ga0209417_1003452_pt1 | contig 21102 bp, 19 predicted proteins | sample RifGroF2_FD_184002 | JGI IMG/M metagenome (GOLD analysis project Ga0209417, IMG submission 184002) | Groundwater microbial communities from Rifle, Colorado, USA - Groundwater F2 (SPAdes) (version 2) | ecosystem: Environmental > Aquatic > Deep subsurface > Groundwater | place: Rifle, Colorado... | reverse complement strand
CTTTCATGCTGCAAATATACAAAATTATTTAACACAAACAACTGTTTGTTAATAATTTATGTAATTATTTTATGAAATTTCGCCTTGCAACGGTCTCATATTGTCGTTTTTTGGATAGATGGTCTATTATCCTATTAATATCTTTCCAATCCGAAATTCAATATTATTTTTCGATAGACTTAATTTAAAAGAGCTTTTACATATTCACGAGTAGATGTCAATTCATATTTATTTGATAAATTAGACATTATTTTTTCTGATTTTTGTAATTTTTCCTTTACCGAGCTCTTAACATTTGGATGTGCTATAAGCTCTTTAGGAATAGCATCGCTCAAATCAACAAACTCAATTATATGGAATAAATACATTATATAAGGTTTGTTAATCTTTTTTGATATATAATCTGAGTAGAATGAAGGGGTCCATAGGTTAAAATTATTATAAAATGGAAGACCTAGCATATTTGTTCTTGGAAATGGCAATTCCAAAAATTTATTTATTTTATCATCAGGAACTAGCCAATTATTAACACTTGGTGTGTAAGGATATTGTTTTAACTTATTACTTACTAAGCCAAAGTCTGCATTATTAAGGCCTTTTTTAAAAAGTAATTTATGGAAAGTTTTAAGTATTGGGTTCATAATTGACCAAAAGCCTGAAGAATCATATTTAAGGCCTAATTCTGCCACAATATTTATTACTTTTGAATTAATACTGTATCCAGGGGAACGAAAACCTATTGGTGCAACTCCTGTAATTTTCTCAATAATTTGATTGCATAAAACTATTTCTTCTTTTATTTTTTCTTCAGATAAATTAGCCAACCCAAATGGATGGGAGTATGTATGATTTTCAATTTCATGACCATAATTGTGAGCTTGTAATATAATATTTTTTATAGTTTCGCTATTTTCCAGCTCATCTCCTACTACAAAGAAAGTAACCTTGATGTTTTGTTTATTGAAAAACTCAAATGCCCTATTAAATGCTGTTAGATAAAATAATTCAAGTTGATCTTGATTAAAATCAACATTATTAATTTTATAAAAGTTCAAAAGCTTAATAGGAGAATCTACATCAAGCGAGATTATTAATTTGCGTTCACTTGTATTATTCATAATGCTATAACAAATTAGTGGTTATAATAAATGGTTATGTTTCTATAATAATTACAACTTGGTTTGGTTTCTCCGAAGGGAAAACAACTCCTGAATGTTTCTTGTAAAATTTTATTGCTACTAAATTGGTGTCTAGAATTCGCAGTAAAGCGTATTTTATGTCATTTGCTCTGAAATGAGTTGAGACAAGTACCATCAAAACATTAGGGATGCTTACTTTTTCAGTATCATCAATAATTCGTCGATAATCTTTCAAAACGCCAAAAGATAAAAACTCTCCCATTTTATTGCCATATTTATTTTGATAATTAATCATCAATTTGTCTTTTCTAGTTTCAAATATAAATTTAAAAAGAATGAGTAATCTACTTGGTTTTAAAATTATTGAAATAATTAGGATTGAAATAATTAAGAAAAAATTATTTTTCAGTCCTTCTTTCATAAATGTAAAAGGTTTATTTGTACAAGAAATAAACCCAACATAATCCTCTTTTTCCTTATATAGATACACATCTATTAATTCGTGTTTTGTAAGTTTTGAATAATAAAATTTTGAGAGAAACAAATAGCCTAATTGCGAAAGAATACTTTCTGGCAAAAGTTTCATTTGCAGATTACTTACAGCTTTTATTTGTTCTTTGTTATCCCAAGATAAATGAATTACGTTTTTATTATTTATCTGACACTTCATTATTTGTATTTTAATTTATAAATGCTCCTATGGTAACTTATACTAAGTGATTGCAAAGATAAATTTTTTTACAAAAATATATTTATTATTATTTGATAAAAAAATGAGTAAGTTACAACTTAATATATGGAGCTTTCCGTTCTGTATGCATTCGTTTTTGGATTGTTAAATTTGTTTGGGATATGGGAATCGAATTTATAGAAGAAGGTATAAATCATGTGGGAATTTAGCTATAAGAAAACATAAGCAATTTTATCATATTGTGTTATTTTAGTTAATGTGCTAATAATTAAAGTGAAAGATGTTTATTCTTTAAAATAAAAGAAAGTAAATATGATTAAATTTAAATGGTTAATCGCTTGATTACTAGCTTAAAATGTGATTTAAAGATTGGTTACTCAGGGTTAAAGGTGAGGTTAACGTACTCTATATGTGCTTTATATGTGCTTTATATGAACTCTATATCAAAAATTGATTTTGATTAAACCAAAAAAAGTTATTAGCTTCTCATGTTTAAAATTTATATTGACCAAAAAGAAAAACTTACTTTTTATATTGATTATAAAAATTAGAATTGACCAATAAATTTAGGACAAGCAAATTATTTCTAATGAACAATTTGGGACTGTTCTGTATTTTTGTACTCTTCGTAAGATTTTCAATTAACTCAACATAAATACATATAAAATATTTTTATTATCAATTCAAAATTGCATGCCGAATGCACATATTTTAATTAATGATGGCAATTAATTATTTTTAATAGAATAAAAAAAAATTGTGAAAAAATAAAAAAAAAATGTAGATTTGCAAGCATTGTAAATAATTGTATAATATTTTATAAAAGTCTTTTATTTAATGCTTTTATGAATTATTATTAATAAAAAGTGATTGAAATTTTAAAAAAATATTAAGTTTTATGAAAAAAATATTTTCTTTTTTATTATTGCTTCTTTTTTTAAGTGCATTAATAGAAGCTCAAGAATTATCAGCTTATGAATATTTGGTAAAAGGTAATAATAAATTCAGTTCAGAAGATTACTCTGGAGCTATTATTGATTATTCTAACTCGTTATTACAAGATTCTTTAGAATCTGCAGGTCAATTTGATAATGACAGTTTGAAAACAGTTATTTTATCAAAGGATACAATTAAAATAAATAAAACAGATGTTTATTATTACATTGCTGCATCAAAAACACACATGGGTAGTTTTAATGAAGCTTTGTCTTATTATAACAAACTGATATCTATAGATTCTAATTATACTAATGTATTTTACAATAGAGGAGTTGTTAAATTTTATTTAAAAGATTATAAAGGAGCTTTGTCTGATTTTGATATTTCTATAATAAGACAGCCATCTTTAATAGAATCTCATGAAGCAAAAACAATTATTCGTATGCGAGATAAAAAATACGAATCAGTAATAGTTGAAGCAGGAGCAGGAATAGCAAAAAGTTCAATAGAATATAATTTATATTATTATAGAGGTTTAGCTAAATTTTATCTCTACAACTATTCAGAAGCTGTAGAGGATTTCAACTTAGCAATAGAAAATAAACCTGATTTTGATAAAGCTTATTATAATAGAGGACTATCTTTCTATAGGTTAAGCAAGTATTCTGAAGCATGTCTTGATTGGGAGAAGGCAGATAACTTAGGTTATAATAAGGCTGGAGAAACATTAAACGAATTATGCAAACAACGTTAAAATAATTATGATTAAAGAGTCGGAACTACAATTAATAAAGCAAAGATTTGGCATAATAGGAAATTCTCCTCTATTAAATAGAGCTATAGAAATCGCCTCTCAAATAGCAAATACAGATGTAACGGTTCTTATTACAGGAGAAAGTGGAACTGGTAAGGAATTTTTTCCTCAAATTATTCACTCATTAAGTTCTCGTAAGCACGGTAAATATATAGCTGTAAATTGTGGAGCGATACCAGAGGGAACGATTGATTCTGAATTATTTGGTCATGAAAAGGGTTCCTTTACTGGAGCTCATGAGTCGAGAAAAGGTTATTTTGAAGTTGCCAATGGCGGTACTATATTTTTAGATGAAGTTGCAGATTTACCATTGTCCACTCAAGTACGTTTACTAAGGGTTTTAGAAAGTGGTGAATTTATAAAGGTAGGAGCGTCGAACGTTTTAAAAACTAATGTCCGTATAGTTGCAGCGACAAATATCAATATAGAAGAACATATTAGCAAAGGTAAATTTAGGGAGGATTTGTATTATCGTCTTAGTACAGTTCCATTGAAAGTACCAGCATTAAGAGAAAGAAAAGAAGACATATTCTTACTGTTTCGGAAGTTTGCGGCAGATTTTAGTGAAAGATATAAGATGCCTGCATTCAATTTAGATGAACAGGCAAGATATATTCTTGAAAATTATTCATGGCCAGGAAATGTCAGGCAATTAAAAAATATTGCAGAGCAAATATCTGTAATAGAAATAGAAAAGAATATAAACGAAACGATTTTAAAGAAGTATATACCTTTAAGCATTAATAATAAATTGCCAGTATTATCAACACAAAGAAACAGTGACCCAAATTCAGATCGTGATTTAATATTTAAATTTTTAATAGATATTAAGAATGAGATAAGTGGTATCAAATCAGCAATAAATGCTTGTATTCCAAAAGAAAAAATCATTTTTGAAGATGATTTAAATAAAACGATAACCAAGGTTATTCCAACGAATAAATCTTTTGGTGGAGTTTCTTTTAATGAAAATAATTCGCCAAATAATTTTACAGAAGATAATTTTGAAGAAACAGAGGAATATATTGAAGAAGAATCATTGTCTTTAAAAGACAAAGAAATTGATATGATAAAAAAAGCGCTAAGTAAATATGACGGAAAACGGAATAAAGCTGCAAAAGAATTGGGTATTTCGGATAGAACTTTGTTTAGAAAGTTAAAGGAGTATAATATAACGTAAATTTATGAGAAAGCATTTTTATAATATATGTTTTATTATTATTATTTTTTCAACAAGTGGATGCGGAGTTTATTCTTTTACAGGAGCATCTATTCCACCTGAATTAAAAACTATTTCAATAGAGTACTTTAATAACATGTCGTCATTAGTTAGCCCTAATTTGAGCAACATTCTTACAGAGAAATTAAAACAAAGGATAATAAATCAGACAAAACTTAATTTAGTTGCAAAAAATGGTGATGTAAATATAAAGGGAATAATAACAAATTACAACACAATGCCTATAGCAATTCAAGCAAATGAAACAGCAGCAATGAATAGGCTTACGATATCTATATCTTGTAATTATACAGACAAAATAGATGATAAAAGGAATTTTGATATAACGTTTTCAAGGTATGAAGATTTTGATAGTAAAACGGCATTTAATACGATTGAAGATGAATTAAATGAAAAGATATCAGAGCAATTAATAGATGATATATTTAATAAAGCATTTGTTAATTGGTAAAAAAAAGCTCATGAATAGACAACAATTATATACTTATATTCAAACCCCCGATTTGTTAAGCAATAATGATTTTAACGATTTGTCAACTCTTATTAAACAATATCCCTATTGCCAAACATTAAGATTGCTATATTTAAAAAGTCTCCATAATGATAACAACATATTATTTGAAAATGAACTTAAGATAACCGCAGCTTATGCATCTAATAGGACAAAATTGTATTACCTTATAAATGGAGAAAATAAATACAAAGAAACAAGTCAAAATAATACTAAGTATAATGACAACCAATCAATTATTGAAGAAGAAGTAATTGAAAGTGCAGATATTGACGGTATTCCTTTTAGCGAAAGCAATAGTGACATTAACAATATTGAAGAAATAATTAATATTATAGAGCCTGAGAATATTCAGTCTATAGAAAATGATGTTAACATTGAAGATACTGAAGAAATAATTATTAGTACGAATGATAATACTGCTGTTATAGAAAATGATATTAACATTGAAGATACTGAAGAAATAATTATTAGTGCAAATGATAATAACCCTGTTATAGAAAATGATGTTAAAATTGAAGATACTGAAGAAATATTTGTTAGTACGAATGATAATAATCCTGTTATAGAAAATGATATTAACATTGAAGACACTGAAGAAATAATTATTAATACGAATGATAATACTGCTGTTATAGAAAATGATATTAACATTGAAGACACTGAAGAAATATTTGTTAGTACGAATGATAATAATCTTGTTATAGAAAACAATATTGAAATTGATGATATTATTAATGTTATAGAACCTATCAACGAAAATTTAATCAAAAAAAAAAACATATTAGTTGATATAAATCATGATAAATATAGTTTTGAAGATTGGATGCGTATTCTTCAAGAAGGTTCTGTAAAAATTGATTCAACAACAACTGTTAATGATTTAAATAAAGAAAATATTGAAAGCTTAATTGAAGAAAGCTTTATTAATAATCCCCAAACAATAGATGAAAAGACAATAGATGAAAAAGAATTAATTATTGAAAAATTTATAACTAACGAGCCAACAATAGTTCTTAAAAAAAATTCTTTCTTTTCTTCTGTTGATGTGGCGAAGCAGAGTGTTATTGATAATGAAGAAATTATCTCTGAAACTTTAGCTAAAATTTATTTAAAACAAGGGAATTATGAAAAAGCTATATCTATTTTTAAAAAGTTAATATTGAAATATCCAAAAAAAAATACTTACTTTGCACTCGAAATTGAAAAAATTGAAAATGAATTTAAATAATTTAAAAAATTAATGTTATGTTTTTTATAGTAATCTCAGTATTAGTCATTATAGTTAGCGTTTTGCTTATACTTGTTATATTAATACAAAACTCAAAGGGAGGCGGACTTTCTTCTACATTTGCATCGTCAAACCAAATTATGGGTGTTCAAAAAACTAATGATGTTTTAGAAAAAGCAACATGGGTTTTAGCTATTTCAATCTTTGTTTTATCTCTTGTTGCGAACTTTTCTATACCAAAAGCATCAGATGCAACATCAGTTGAAGAATTAAAAACAGATTTAAAAAAGAGCGTAGAAAAAGCTAATACTAATGCTATGGGAGGAGGATTTAATGCTCCGGCTCAACAAGAACAAGCTCCTGCTCAAGAACAAGCTCCTGCTCAACAAGAAGTTCCGGCTCAAAAGTAATACTATATAAGCCATATATTTTGTTTATCTAATAACCTTTTAAAAGGTTTAAATATTAACTTTAATTTTATTTATGAAGGCAATTATATTAGCTGCTGGATTAGGTAGTCGTTTAAAACCATTAACAGAAAGCACCCCAAAGGCATTGGTAAAAGTATGTGGTAAAACTTTACTAGAAATAACCATAAATAAGCTAAAAAGATTTAGCGTTGATGAAATAATTATCAATACATATTATTTGGCGGACCAAATAGAATCTTTTATTAAAGAAAACAATTATTTTGGACTAAAGAAAATAGAAATTTCAAAAGAGACAAACCTATTGGAAACAGGAGGTGGAATTTTTAATGTGAAATGGTTTTTCGATAAATCTCCATTTATAGTATATAATGTTGATATTATATCTTCGATTGATTTAAAATCAATGTATGAATTTCATTTAAAAACAAGAACAATTGCGACCTTGGCTGTAAGGAATAGGGTTAGCAATAAGCTATTACTATTTAATAAATTACAAGAACTTGTAGGTATAGAAGATTTAAAAAATAATACTATAAAAATGATTAATTCAGAAGAAAATGATTTTGATAGATATGCATTTTCAGGCATCCATATTATTTCGCCGAAAATATTTGAATTATATGATAGAAAGGGGTCTTTTTCAATAATTGACACTTATATGGAATTAATATCTAAAGGAGCTAAAATCAATGCTTTTAATCATAATGAATCAAATTGGTTTGATATTGGAACTAATGAAAAGTTAAAATTAGTTGAAAACTATATTAAAAATAATACTATCAATGTTTTGGGAAATTAAAAATAATTAAGATATTTACCCCAATTATTTTTTTAAGACACTGTAAAAATGAATAATAAATTAACTGTTTTAATAATTGGAATATTTCTATTTGTAATAAGAATAGATGTTTATGCTCAAGATAAAAGAGAATTTTCTTATGATCAACAGAAATGGTTAAGTGAAATATCGGAGTATTTTGATAAGGAAATTAGCAATAGTAATGAAAATGTTGTAAAAACATTTAACAAAAAGAAGGAAAATAAACATTTTTTTGAACAATTTTCTTTAGTATGGAATTCAGATAAGTTTTCAGAACAACAAAGACAAGCTATTTATTTAACATCAAACAAAATGTTGAAAAAAAAGCTAAAAGCATTTCCTCATTTTAAGAATTATTTATTAACATTAATGAGTTTTGTTAACACAGAACAATCTCTTCAAAGTTTTTCTGCATGGCAAAAAACCTTAGAAAGCTTACTAAATTTAACAACAAGTACTAAATTTATAGAATTTTTATCAATTTCAAATAGCTTATTTTCGGAAAATATTTTATATCAGTCAAATTCTGTTACATGGCAAGCTGATAATAATAATTATCATTTTGAATTTGATTCTATTCCTACAATCATTTTTCCATCTTTAACATTAAAGTGTTATGCAAAAAAAGATAGTTCTATAATATTAAATACAAAAGGTTTATATTATCCTACTGAATTAAAATGGGAGGGTGAAGGAGGAAAAGTAACATGGGAAAGAGCGGGTTTTCATGAAGATTCTGTTTATGCTATATTAAGTAAATATACAATAAATATACAATTTACTTACTATAATGCAGACTCAATAACTTTTTATAATAAAATGTACTTCGATGCGCCATTAATGGGTAGTATTAACGAAAAAATAATGGCAGATGTAAAAAGTGAAGAAAAGGCAACATATCCTCGTTTTAATTCTTATGTTAAAAGATTTAAAATAAGTAATTTATTCCCCGACATTGATTATGATGGGGGCTTTTCATTGAATGGAGCTCAATTTATAGGGAGAGGTTCTGATGAGGAAGATGCCTACTTTATATTTAAAAGCAAATATATGCTTTGTATAGCAAATTCTAAAAGTTATATAATAAGTAAAGATAGAATTAGCTCTCAGGATGCAGGTATTACATTTTTCTTTGAAAAAGATTCTATATATCATCCAAGTATAGAGTTAAAATATTTAGAAAAAGAGAGAAATTTATCATTATTTAGAGATAGAAATAGTACTCCTATTTTTGATTCATATCATAAATTAGATATTTTAACAGAAGCTATTTATTGGAATTTAAAAGAGCCAAGAATGATATTTACAAAAGTAAAGAGTATAAATCCTGAGAGTGAGGCATATATGGAGTCTGCAAATTACTTTGATGTAAATAGATTTGAAAAAATAAAGGGATTATCTAATATAAATCCATTATATAAAATTAGAGATTTTTGTAGAGATATAAAATCAAATACTTTTCCTGCAAAAGATTATGCTTTTTATAATAAATCTCAGTTTATGGGAACAAAAACAATGCTTTTAAATCTTGCTGATTTAGGATTTCTTTTTTATGATTCACAAAAAGATATAGTAACAGTTAAAGATAAATTAGTTTTTTATACAAATGCTCGTATTGCAAAAACAGACTATGATGTTATAAAATTTCATTCAAAAATAAACAAACGGGATGAAGATAATGCAATACTTAATCTTCTTAATTTTGATTTGAAAGTTAATGGTATTCAATATATAGCTTTAAGTGATTCTCAAAATGTAACAGTAAGTCCGCGTAATGATGAAATAATAATAAAGAAAAATAGAGACTTTGTATTTTCTGGTCATGTAAACACAACTGCTTTTACATTCTTTGGGGATGATTTTTATTTTGATTATGATAATTTCAAAATTGTTTTTACAAAAGAAGTAGCGATGGGAACAAGGGTTCCATCTACAGAGAAGGATGAGTATGGGAGATCTAAGACAAAAAGAGTCACTTCAATAATAGAGGGAATTAAAGGTGATTTACAAATAGACCATCCAAATAACAAATCAAGTAGAAAGGTATTCCCTGAATATCCTATTATTAATAGCACAAAGGACTCTTATGTTTATTATGACGCAAGTAATATCCAGAGTGGAGTTTATTCTCGTAATTCTTTTTATTTTCATTTAGAACCTTTTAGATTAGATAGTTTAGAAAAAATGTCATTCAAAAATTTATCTTATAAAGGAACAATGGTATCTGCTGGGATTTTCCCTGATTTTCAAGAAGATTTAAAAATTCAAAAAGATTATTCACTAGGATTTGAACGAAAAACTCCCACAGGAGGTTATCCTGCATATAATGGGAAAGGCACATATCAAAATACTATAAAACTTAATAATGATGGGTTTACAGGAGATGGTATTTTAAAATATTTAACATCAAAAAATGAATCTGAAAAATTTATATTTTTCCCAGATTCTACAAATGCAGAAGTATTTAAAACAAATATAAGTGCTCAAGCAGGGCAAGTGGAGTATCCTGAAGTAAATGTTGACAATGCCTATATGCATTGGGAACCGTATAAAAATATCATGCATTTCTATTCAAAAGAAAGCCCTTTTGCTATGTATGACCAAAATTCCTATTTAACAGGTAATTTACGATTAACTCCAGAATATTTGCATGGGACAGGTTCAATTGGAATAAAAGCAGCAGAATTAGTTGCTAATTTATATCGATTTAAGAAAGATGATTTTCGCACAGACACCTGTGATTTTAGTTTGAAAAATGAAGAGTTTCAACAACTTGGATTTAAAACACAAAATTTTAGTGCCAATATAGACTATAAAAAAAGAAATGGGAATTTTAAATCAAATGGAGAAGCTTCCGTTGTGACTTTTGATATTAACAAATACATTTGTTATATGTCTGAATTCACTTGGTTTATGGATGGAGATGAAATAGAATTAAGTAAAGATGCAGATAAAATAGTAAATACAGAAAATATGACAACAAGAGAAATTGCAGATCTTGATATTTCTGGTTCTAAATTTATTTCAATAAAAAATGGTCAGGATTCCTTAAATTTTTATTCAGCACGTGCTACCTATAAGTTAAAAGAAAGTATTATTTACTGTAAAGACGTTAGTTATATACATGTTGCTGATGCTTATATTTATCCAGACAATAGGCATGTAACTATACTTAGAGATGCAGAAATAAAAACTTTAGAAAAAGCGAAAATTCTAGCAAATACTACAACTCAATTTCACGAAATATATAATGCGACAGCAAATATATATGGAAGAAAAAAATATTTTTCAAATGGAGATTATGATTACATAAGTACAGGACTAAAAAAACAAATAATACATTTTACTAAAGTAACAGTTGATGATTCACTTCAAACTTATGGGCTTGCAGAAATACCTGAAAATTCCGAATTTCAATTAAGTCCTTATTATGATTTTTACGGAAAAATTAATTTATATGCGAAGAATAGATTTTTAACATATAAAGGTTTGGCTAAAGTGAAAGAGTTATGTACTAAGGTTAATAGTTCTTGGTTTAAATTTGAATCTTCCATTAATCCTGAAAATATATTTATTCAAGTTGACTCTGCCTGTAAAGGAATTTCTAATCAAAATTTATATTGTGGTTTTATGTTGGCTAGTGGAGACTCTGCCTATATATATCCAACTTTTTTCTCAGAGAAAGTAAATACCCGGAGAGGTAGAGAGGATAAAAATATTTTAACATCATATGGATTTGTTCATTATGAAGATAATTCTAAAGAATATAAAGTTTCAAGTTACGACCGATTGGCTCAAAATACGGGAAAAGATAATTATATTAGTTTTAATACAGAGGAATGTGCTTTATATGGAGATGGGGATATTAATTTTTTAGAAAATTTGGGAGCATTAGAATTTAAAAACATGGGTAGAGTTTATCATTATTCTGATGTTGACTCTACTACTATAGAAATGTTTATGCTAGTAAATTTCTTTTTTGAAAATGATGCTTTAGATATAATAGGAGAGAGTTTGGAAAAAAACACAACATTAAAACCATTAGATCCTACTAATGAGCAATATATTAGTTCTTTAAGAAGGATATTAAAAAAGGAAGAAGTTGAAGCATCAATATCTCAATTAACATTAAACGGAAAATTTAATCGTTTACCTAATGATTTAAGAAAAACATTTGTTTTAAGTAACATAAAAATGAAATGGAATAATAAAACAAGCTCTTTTATTTCTTATGATAAATTAGGAGTTAGTAACATTTTAAAGAAACAATTATATAAATATACAGATGGAGTAATTGAACTTAAAAAGAGACGTAATGGAGATGAGTTAACAATATATTTATCTCTAGATGGAGAAAAAGAATGGTATATCTTTCAATATTTGACAAGAAATAATGAGATGCGTGTATTTTCCTCAAATAGCAGTTTTAATGAAAAGATAGAAAAATTATCCTCAAAAAACAGAACGACTAAATCAAAAGAAGCTGGTTCTGCTCCATTTTCTTTTAAAATAGCATCAGAAAGATTAAAAAGAGATTTTTTAAAAAACATATCAGAATAAAAGAAACAATGCAAATAGATATTATTACAACTTTTCCCGATCTTGTTAATCATTTTTTCCAATTTTCGATACCCAAAAGAGCTATAGAAAAAAAATTAGTTGTTGTAAATGTTCATAATCTTAGAGATTATGCAACAGATAAGCACAAAAAGACAGATGATTATCCATATAGTGGAGAAGCAGGCATGGTTATGATGATTGAACCTGTAGATAATTGTATTAGATATTTAAAAACCAAAACTATTTATGACGAAATTATATATACTTCTCCAGATGGAGAAAAATTTAACCAAAGTATAGCTAATCAATATTCTTTGTATAATAATATTATATTACTTTGTGGGCATTATAAAGGCATTGATCAAAGAATAAGAGACTATTTAATTACAAAAGAAATATCTATAGGAGATTATGTTTTATCAGGAGGCGAAATTCCATCTTTAATTATAAGTGATGCAATTATTAGATTAATACCTGGAGTTATTTCAGATGAAACGTCCGCATTATCTGATTCTTTTCAAAACAATCTGCTATCTGCACCAGTTTACACTCGTCCTGCAACATATAACACATGGAAGGTTCCAAAAATACTATTATCAGGAAATACAAAAAAAATAGAAGAATGGAAGTTAGATAAATCCATAGAAAAGACAAAAACAAAGCGTCCTGATTTATTAGAATAAAAATATGAATAAGTTTTATTATATTTACTAAATTTGCCAACTATAAAAAATAAAGCAAAATGAAGACGTGGGAATTATATTATAAAAGTCATTTTATAAAAATTACGAATGGTTTTTTTAGTGGAAGTGTTTTATTTGTTGATGGGGATATTCAAGATTTCATTTCAGGCTTTTCTATAAATAAAAAAATGAGTGGAGAAATAAAAATAGGCAATGGAGCTGGAGACCGAATAAAGATACGCTTAACACTATTAGGCAAACATAAATGTATTATTTTTATCAATGAAACCATATTACTCCCAACTTTTAAATAAGTTTTGAATGACAGAACTAGATAAGATCCAAATAGCTGGTAATATCTTTGGCGTTTTAGAAGTATATTTAAGAATAAAACAGAAAATTTTCTGTTGGTTTTTTGCTTTGCTTGGTGTTTTAACTTATATTTATATTTTTTATGTTGTAAAATTATATGCAGATATGGCTTTGCAAGCATACTATCTTATTATGACTATTTATGGTTGGTATTTTTGGATAAATGGAGGAAAAAACAATAGTATTTTAAAAGTTTCAACACTAAACAAAAAACAAATTATTATTATTAGTATAATGATTGTAATAGGGACAATAATAACAGGATATCTTCTAAAAAAATATACCGACGATCCATTTCCTTATGCAGATTCGTTTACAACTGTTGGAGCTATATTTGGCACATGGCTTATGGCAAAGAAAAAAATAGAAAACTGGATAATATGGATAATTGTAAACCCTGTATCAATAATAATATATTATATGAAAGATCTTCATTACACCACATACTTGCTTTATTTTATTTTTACTATTATGGCAATTTATGGTTATATTAAATGGAGAAAAGATTTATTAAAAAACTAATAATTTTAAAACTAAAATATTATGAAAATAGGAATTTTAGGAATAGGTCATCTTGGCAAAATCCATTTGAAATGCATAAAAGAATTAAGTCAATTTCAATTAGTTGGATTTTATGATCCAGATATAGATAAAGCTTTTGAAGCTGAAAAAGAATTTGGGATAAAACGATTTTCTCGAATAGATGATTTAATTGATTCAGTTGACATTGTTGATATTGTAACACCAACAGTTTCGCATTTTGAATGTGCAGAAAAAGCCTTAAAAAAATCGAAACATGTATTTATAGAGAAACCATTAACAACTACCTTATCAGAAGCTAGAGAATTAATGGAAATAGCACATGAAGCCAATGTAAAAGTTCAGGTTGGTCATGTAGAGCGATTTAATCCAGCATTTATAGCTGCATATCCTTATATAAATAAGCCAATGTTTATTGAATCTCATAGATTAGCGTTATTTAATCCTCGTGGTACAGATGTGTCTGTTATATTAGATTTAATGATACATGATATAGATATAATATTAAACGTAATAGGATCTACGGTAAAAAGAATAAGCGCAAGCGGTGTTTCTGTTGTTAGTGAAACTCCAGATATAGCTAATGCTCGAATAGAATTTCATAATGGAGCAGTAGCAAATTTAACTGTAAGTCGGATTTCTTTAAAGAATATGAGAAAAATGCGTTTATTCCAAAAAGACGCCTATATTTCTGTTGATTTTTTAAATAAGGAATCAGAAATTGTTAGAATGCAAGAAATAGATGGAGATCCAGATCCATTAGCTGCAATAATTGACTTTGGATCAAACAAACCAAAAAAACAATTATTATTTGACAAACCAGAAATAAAACCTATTAATGCAATAATGAAAGAACTTGAAGCATTTCATGAATCAATCACAAATAATTTAATTCCTACTGTAACAATATTTGATGGTTATAATGCGTTAGAACTTGCATACAAAATAATTGAAAAAATAAAAGAGGCAATGATTAATGACTAAATCCTTTTTTTCAACTTTTATAAGAAGCTCTATATTATTGTTTCTTATTATTTTCATATATTCATGTAAAAAATTATCTACAGATAATGATGTTCCATCTTATTTATCTATAAAAACAGTTGCATTAGAATCAAACAATTCTCTTTATGGAGAAAATACTCATAATATCTCAGATGTATGGATTTATGTTGATGATGTATTAATAGGTGCTTTTGAACTTCCTGCAAAAATACCAATAATAAAAGAAGGAACTTGCAAACTATCTATTACAGCTGGAATAAAAATTAATGGAATTTATAGCACAAGAGCTGCTTATTCTTTTTATAATCCATACATTGTCAATGTAGAACTTATTAAAAATAAAATAATAGAAATAACTCCAACCTTTACTTATGATTCAAATGCAAGCTATGAATGGCTTGAAAATTTCGAAAATAATGGCATTTCTTTTGAAAGTGTTTCAGAAAGTGATACATTTTCAATAATAAAAAGTTCATCTAATGTTTGCTCAGGATTATATTCAGGGGAAATAATTCTTAATGATGAAAATCCTATTTGCAAAATATATAATTTTAAAAATATAGAAATGCCTAGATTAAATTCACACGTTTTTTTAGAAATGGATTTTTTCTCTCCACTAGAAATAGAGGTTGGAGTAATAACAAACGAATCTAATCAAAGCATAGAACACTCTGTATTTATTCTAAATCCAACAACTTTTTGGAAAAAAGTATATATCAATCTAACGCCTGTAATTACAAGAGAAAATACAGCCGATAGTTATAGAGTCTATTTAAAAGCAGTAAAGTCAAGTAATATTAGTCAACAATCTGTATATATTGACAATATAAAACTTATTCAATACAGATGAACAAAAGGAAGCATACGTTAAAATATATAACATTAGATATTATTTCATCAATATTTGCTTGGATTTTGTTTATTTTTTACATAGGAAGCAATGTTAGAGGCAATATTTTTGTGTTTGGCATTAGCAACGTATTTTCATTTAATATAAACTTAGTCTTAATACCTCTATTTTGGTTATTATTATACATTTTATCTGGGACATATCGTTCAATATACAGAAAATCAAGATTATTAGAGTTAGGTCACACTATTTTAATTACTTTTATAGGAGTTATTATATTGTTCTTTTCTGTTATTATGGATGATATTAACGTTTATGGTTATTATTATAAATCTTTTTTTAGTTTGTTCTTTTTGCACGTTACGTTTACTTTTATCCCGAGATTTATTATAACATCAATTACTGCATACAAAATACAACATAAAATAATAGGTTTTAACACTCTTTTTATTGGATGTAATAGAAAACTACTTGAAATTTATTTTGATATTGATGGACAAATAAAATCTTATGGAAATAAATTTGTCGGATTTGTATCAATTAACGGCAATAAATCATTCAAAGATGAAATTGAAAAACATTTAAAATATTTAGGAAATTTAAATGATATAAAAGAAATAATTAAGAACTATAATATAGAAGAAGTAATTATTGTAATTGAAGATGAAGAGAAGGATAAATTGAACAAAATAATTAATATATTATCAGAAACGGCTGTAATTATAAAAATTAATACTGATTTAAAGGATATCCTATTAGGCAAGGTAAAAACATCAGGAATATTTAATTATCCTTTAATAGAAATTCCTAATCAGGTTATGCCTGAATGGCAAATGTATATAAAAAATGTTATTGATATCATTGTATCTATTTTTGCTTTAATATTTTTATTTCCTCTTTTTATAATTCTTTCTATTGGAATAAAAATGACGTCATTAGGTCCTATATTTTATTCTCATGAAAGAATAGGTATTCACGGCAAACCATTTCGGATATTTAAGTTTAGGTCAATGTACGTTGATGCGGAGAAAGATGGTCCAAGTCTTTCTAGTAAAGATGATAAGCGTATTACTTCTTTCGGAAAATTTATGCGTAAAACTAGATTAGACGAACTTCCTCAGTTTTATAATATACTTAAAGGAGAAATGTCACTTGTAGGTCCTCGTCCAGAAAGAATTTTTTTTATTAATCAAATTACATTAAAAGCTCCTCATTATAATTTAATTTTTAAAGTAAAACCTGGATTAACATCATGGGGACAAATAAAATATGGATATGCAGAAAATGTAGACCAAATGATTGAAAGGTTAAAATATGATATTTTGTATATAAAAAATATGTCTCTTTTCCTTGATTTTAAAATTTTAATATATACCATTATTATAGTACTCCAAAGAAGAGGAAAGTAAAAATAATTATTATTTACACACATGTTTTATTATTGTAAAATCTTTATTACATCAATTTTTTATGTAGTTTCACCTCTATTTTTTGACGCTTTAGAATAATGTTTAAATATTTTTTTTATTTTTTTTGTGTATTTGTAAAAATTCATGTAGGTTTGTAAGCTAATTTTTTATTTTTATTTTTAATTGAGTTATATAAGAATCCAGATAATGAAGCGTTTAACAAGAAACATTATTCAAATCATATTGTTAGCTTGTTTTGTTATTTCATTTAATTCATGTAAAAATAAAATAGAAGAGTTTAAAGTAGTTATTACGGTGATAGATTTACAAACTCAAAGTACAGTTGCAGGAGCTAAAGTAAAAATCTTTAAAGGAGATATATTAATAGAAAAAGATTCCGATGCGGCAGGCAAAGTTTCTCATACGTTTGATAACGAGGCAATTCTTGATGTTAATGCAACTTATTCAGATAAGTTTGGAGCCACTTCAGTTAGATTAATTCCTGATGAAGTTGTAGAAAAAACAGTGTATGTAAATTAGATATGCATTCTTTTTAAATAGATACGCTTTTTGTTTAATTTCATTTTTTTTTATAATTTTGTAATAAATCTTTGAGAAATAGATTTAGCAAATGCAGAAAAATGATAAAAATCTTTAAAAATATATATTTGTTCTACTATGAAGGTTTTAGGAGTATGACTATAGGGAAAAAGCTATGGTTAATAATTCTTTTTAAACTATTTATAATGTTTGGACTATTAAAAATATTTTTCTTCCCAAACTATTTAAAAACCAATTTTAAAACGGATAAAGAAAGAAGTGAATACGTAATCAATAAGTTTATTAATAAAAATCCTTAAATTTTTATGCTTGAAAATATAGATATTTCATTAGTTAACTGGTCAAGAGCTCAATTTGCTCTTACGGCTATGTATCATTGGATTTTTGTTCCATTAACATTAGGTTTAACATATCTTATTGCTATAATGGAAACAGTATATGTTTTAACAGGGAAAGAAGAGTGGAAAAAAATGACCAAATTTTGGATGACACTTTTTGGTATTAACTTTGCAATCGGAGTGTCAACGGGAATAATATTAGAGTTTGAATTTGGAACCAATTGGTCTAATTATTCTTGGCTTGTAGGTGATGTGTTTGGAGCTCCTTTAGCAATTGAGGGAATTATGGCATTTTTCTTAGAATCAACATTTATTGCTGTAATGTTTTTTGGTTGGAGTAAGGTTAGTAAAAAATTTCATTTATTATCTTCATGGTTAGTTGCTATAGGAGCGAGTTTATCTGCTTTTTGGATATTAGTAGCTAATGCATGGATGCAAAATCCAGTCGGAACTCATTTTAACCCAGACACAGCAAGAAGTGAAATGATAAATTTTTGGGATGTAATTTCTCCTTTAGCTATTAATAAATTCTTTCATACTGTACTATCAGGGTATGTTGTATCTGCATTGTTTGTAATATGCGTTGCAGGATGGTATTTACTTAAAGGAAGAGAGATTTGGCTCTCAAAGATGAGTATTAGGGTAGCTTCTATATTTGGTCTCGTAGCTTCCATATTATTGGCATGGACGGGCGATGGTTCGGCTTATCATGTAGCACAAAAACAACCTGCTAAATTAGCAGCAATGGAAGGATTATATAAAGGGAAAGAAGGGGCAGGATTAATAGTAATAGGAGTTCTAAATCCCAATAAAAAAGTAATAGACAATAATGAGCCTTTCTTATTTAAAATGGAAATACCTAAAATGCTATCTTTTTTAGGATATCGTGATTTTAATGCTTTTGTTCCAGGTATTGACGATTTAGTAAAAGGTAATGAAAAGTATAAAATTTTGTCAGCAGAAGAAAAAATAATAAAGGGGAAATTGGCAAGAGCTGCTTTGTCTGAATACAAAAAAGCAAAAGATGCAAATAATAATGATTTAAAAAATATATGGCAAAAAGAATTTGAGGTAAATTATAAATACTTAGGATATGGTTTTTTAAATGACCCAAAAAGCATTATTCCAAACGTCCCAATAACATTTTATAGTTTCCATATCATGGTTGGATTAGGGTTTTATTTTATAGGTTTGTTTGCATTATTCTTATTTTTCATCTATAAAGACATTATAGTTTCCAAAAGATGGTTTTTATGGCTTGGGGTGTTTTCTTTTCCTTTAGGCATGATTGCGTCTCAAGCGGGGTGGATTGTTGCAGAAGTAGGTAGACAACCTTGGGTTATCCAAGACCTCATGCCTACAATGGTTGCAACTTCTAATATTGATGCTTCGGCTGTAATGATAACCTTTTTCTTATTTCTTAGTTTATTTACTGCTTTATTAATTGCTGAAATAAAAATAATGATTCATCAAATAAAAATCGGACCGAAAGGAGAATAAATTATGTTTGAAACTTTTGATTATATTACGCTTCAACAATATTGGTGGATAATCGTTTCACTTCTTGGAGCTTTGCTTGTATTTTTAATGTTTGTTCAAGGCGGACAAACTCTAATTTTCTCTTTACCAAAAGATGAAGAAGAAAAAAACCTAATTATAAATACTTTAGGTCGTAAATGGGAATTAACATTTACAACACTTGTTACATTTGGAGGCGCAGCATTTGCCTCTTTTCCTTTGTTCTATTCGACTAGTTTTGGAGGGGCATATTGGGTTTGGGTTGCAATATTGTTTTGCTTCATTATTCAAGCTGTATCTTATGAATACAGAAGTAAACCTAATAATTTTTTAGGAAAAAAAACTTATGAAATGTTTTTATTTATCAATGGAAGCATTGGTGTTATTCTTTTGGGAACTGCAATAGGAACTTTTTTTACAGGCTCTGAATTTTACATAAATGAATACAATCAATCATTTTGGCAAACAAAATCTAGAGGTCTTGAAGCTGCTTTAAATTTAAATAATGTAGTTCTTGGACTTGTTGTATTTTTTTTAGTACGTATTTTGGGGGCTATGTATTTTATTAACAGCATTAAAAATGATAGCATTGCTCTAAAAGCAAGGAATGTAATAAAGACTAATTCATTAGTATTTATTCCTCTATTTCTGTATTTTGTGATACAATTATTATTAAGAGAAGGTTATCATTATAATGAAGCAAGTATTGTTAGCTTAGTAAAGTATAAATACTTAAATAATCTTTTAGAAATGCCTATTATTTTGGTTCTTTTTCTAATTGGAGTTGTTTTAGTTCTTTTTGGTATTTATAAAGCCATATTAAAAAACACAACAAACCCTATATGGTTTGGAGGAATTGGCACTATATTAACCGTTTTCTCTCTACTTTTGATTGCAGGATTAAATAATACATGCTTCTACCCTTCAAGCTACAATATACAATCTTCATTAAACATAGTAAATGCCTCGTCTAGTAGATATACGCTTACAGCAATGAGTTATGTTTCATTATTAGTTCCATTTGTTGTCGCTTATATATATTATGTTTGGTTAGCAATGAACAAAAAACAAATAGATAAAAACGATTTAAACGACAAAGATTCTCATATTTATTAATTTTTTAAAACACCCTATGTAATGCTCCTAAATAGAGGCTATTGAAAAATATTCAATACTTTAATTCTATATGTAAACCTATTTTAGGACTAAATACTTTTATTGCATTTTTTATGTACAACAATAGAGCTTTTATACTAAAAATCAAGCGTTTATGCAATTAACTGAAAACCAATCTCGTATAACCTATTAGAGTACCTTTAGAGTCATAGCCGTCAAGCTAAGCTTGTATTAAATTGATTTTGTTTGCATTACGTCTTATTTTGCGAACATTAAATGAATTAGAATTATTATTTCAAACCAATACTTAGATAATTTTATTTCTAACGCGGCA